>Ga0256913_10000093_pt1 | contig 38805 bp, 28 predicted proteins | sample Axial_MatmetaG_FD_185970 | JGI IMG/M metagenome (GOLD analysis project Ga0256913, IMG submission 185970) | Deep-sea worm associated microbial mat communities from Axial Seamount, Juan de Fuca Ridge, Pacific Ocean - Axial_Mat | ecosystem: Environmental > Aquatic > Marine > Oceanic > Microbial... | reverse complement strand
GACAAACCCCGAAATAGCTGAAGTGTTGATACCTTTGCTATTGATTAATGGCCTGCGGATAAATGCATAATGGGACCGGTAAACAAGAGCGTGCCCATCAATAAGATATAAGGTTTTTTCATTACTCATTTTATATTGTTTAAATGTTCTTGGGGTTTAGTGAAAAATACTTTTTAATGCCTAACATTTTTATTGTCAATAATATTTGTTTTTTTATTAATACTACACCCATATTAAGACCAAATATAATATTCCTTTGGAAAAAACTGGAATAAAATGTAAAAATATAAATTTATTTTAATCTTAAATAGCGATTTTTATTCCAAAAGCATCTTGTAATAGCAATTGAGAATAATCTTTTTAGTAATTGATACCGGGATTTATACTAAAAAAGTACTTTTATATGTTTTTAGCATAGTTATTGCATATAATAATAATAGAAATAATAATTTTTTTTGTAAAATATGACCTAATTGTTATATTTTCAGGCAATTTTAGTGTTTTTTTGCACTTTTAATAAATCAAATTGTTTATAATCTAAATAATAGAAATAAAGAGGAAAGATGGCATTTTTTAATTTTTTTACACAAGAATTGGCTATAGATCTGGGTACAGCAAACACGCTGATTATCCAAGATGATAAAGTAGTGGTTGAAGAACCATCAATAGTAGCTATAGATCTGACGACAAATGAAGTTATCGCAGTAGGGAAAAAAGCAATGCAAATGCATGAGAAAACGCATAAAAATCTTAAAACGGTTCGTCCGTTAAAAGATGGTGTAATCGCGGATTTTCAAGCAGCTGAAGCTATGATAGAGGGTCTGATAAATATGATAAATGAAAAGAAAAGGTTTTTTACTCATCTGAAAATAGTTATATGTATTCCTTCCGGAATTACCGAGGTGGAAAAAAGAGCTGTATTTGATTCGGCAGATCACGTAGATGCAAAAGAGACTTATTTGATCTATGAACCAATGGCTGCAGCATTAGGTATCGGTTTGGACGTTGAAGCTCCTGATGGAAATATGGTTATAGACATCGGTGGAGGAACTACGGAAATCGCTGTTATTGCTTTGTCCGGAATTGTCACCGACCAGTCTATCCGTACAGCCGGAGATGAATTTACTTCCGATATTATAGATTTTATGAAGCGGGATTATAATTTATTGGTAGGAGAAAGAACAGCAGAGCAAATCAAAATAAAAGTTGGCGCAGCAATAGAAGACTTGGATGAAATACCGGAACCACTGGCTATTAACGGCAGGGATATGGTTACGGGAATTCCGCGTCAAGTTGAAATAAGACACAATGAAATCGCTATCGCCCTGGATGCTTCCATAAAGAAAATAGAAGAGGCGGTTCTGAAAGCACTTGAAGATACACCTCCGGAATTAGCTTCCGATATTTTCAAAAGAGGCATATATCTTACCGGAGGAGGTGCATTATTGAGGGGCTTGGATAAACGGTTGTCCAGAAAAACAAAATTGGATGTGAAAATAGTTGATGATCCATTGAAAGCTGTTGTTAGAGGAACCGGACTTGCTTTAAAAAATTCGAATAAATATTCTTTTTTAGTAAATAGGAAAAGTTTATAAATCTCATTTGTTTTTATGAGAAATCCTTTATTAGCAAACAACAAATTGTATATCTTTGTATTATTTATTATACTCGAAATAATAAGTTTTGTTTTAATAGTTAATTACAACAATAAGCAAAAAGATATTTTTTTATATTCCTCAAATCTCTTTTCCGGATATATCAACAGCAAATATACAAATTGGCTTAATTATCTTAAACTAAAAAATGCAAACGAACAATTGAAAAAAGATAATGCATATATTTTGCAACATTCATTTAACAAAAACACACATAACGTTGGTAACAGTAATGAAAAGGATACTTTACCGGAAAAAGAATTTAATTTGATTCCGGCAACTATTTGCAATAAAAGTATTGATAAAAGAAACAACCGGATGACCCTTGATCAAGGTAGCTCTGCAGGAATAAAAAAAGATATGGGAGTTATAGATGCTTATGGAATTGTCGGCGTTGTCAGAAAAGTCAACAGTAATTACGCTTCCGTAGTACCGTTGATTAATACAATTTCACGGGTAAGTGTTTTGATAAAAAATAAAGGCTATTTTGGTATTCTCGAATGGGAACCGTATGACTATCGCAAAATAAAATTGACTTCCATTCCAAAACACGCTAATATAGAAAACGGAGATACGATAATAACAAGCGGTTTTTCAACAATATTTCCTAAAGGTATCTTCGTTGGAACAATAGAAGAAATTCAATTGGTCAGAGGATCCAATTATTTTGATATTACCGTTCATCTAAACAATGATCTGGCATTAGTGGAAAATGTATATGTTATAGAGAATTTAAAAAAATATCAAAAAGAAGAAGTAGAAAAATAAACGATGAATTCACTTTGGACGAATAATATAAAAAGATTTTTTATACTGATATTGATACAGATATTGGTACTGAAACGTATTAATATCGGTTGGGGCGATCTTAATTATATTCATTTTTTTATTTATCCCTTGTTTATATTACTTGTTCCATTAAAAATACAAAGATCTTTTTTATTGATTCTGGCTTTTTTCACGGGATTATTTCTTGATATGTTTTATGATTCCCCGGGATTACATAGCAGCTCCCTGGTATTTATGGCATTTATGAGAAATTATATTTTAAAGTTTTTGGAACCAAGGGACGGATATAAAATAGAGATGACTCCTACTATTTACAACTTTGGATTCAATTGGTTTTTGATTTATTCAAGTATTTTAGTATTTTTGAATATATTTTGGTATTTTTCCGTAGAAGCATTTTCTTTTCTGTATTTTCCGGAAATAATATTAAAAACAATTTTCAGTTTTATTTTTTCTGAAGTATTGATAGTATTATATGTAGTTATTTTAAATCCTAAATAAATTGTCCAATTTATTAAATAGATATCGGTTAATTGAATTCTTTTTTATGGGTGCTGTTTTGATCTTGATATTCAAAGCGGCAAAATTGCAATTAATAGATAAAGGATATCGTGAAAAAGTGGAAAAAGCCACTCTGCGCAAAATCACTTTGTCTCCTTCCAGAGGTTTGATCTACGATAGAACAGGAAAATTGCTTGTAAATAATGAACCCGTCTATGAACTTGAGGTGATTTATAATGACCTGGACAAAAATATGGATACTACCAAACTTTGTCAATTACTGAATATTTCAAAAGAAAATTTTTTATTAAAAATCAATAGAAATTGGAAAGATTATCGATATAGTAAAAATAGTCCGTTTATCTTTCTCAGTAAAATAGATCCAAAGATATATTCCGGATTCGTAGAACATTTATATGAATTTCCCGGGTTTTATCCTTCAATAAAAAGCGTGAGAAATTATCCTTATAATAATGCAGCTCATATATTGGGTTATATGGGCGAAGTAAGCAGGAAAATAATCAAACAGTCTAAAAACCAATACTCTCCTGGAGAATATATAGGAATTACAGGTATTGAATCTGTATATGAAAAAGAATTAAGAGGTAAAAAAGGTGTAAAATTTGAAATAAAAGATAATTTCGGAAGATCAATAGAAAGTTATCAGAAAGGAGTTTTTGATTCTTCAGCAGTTGCCGGATATAAACTTATAAGTTCTATCGATATAGAACTTCAAGCTTATGGTGAAAAACTGATGCAAAACAAAAGAGGTGCAATAGTGGCTATAGAACCACATACCGGCCAAGTATTGGCTTTGATAAGCAGTCCCGGATATAATCCCAATAGTTTGTCCGTAAGATCAAACAGAGGAAAGATTTTTTCAAAACTCCTAAATGATTCTATTAATAAACCCTTGTTGAACCGGGCAATTACATCAAAATATCCTCCGGGTTCCATTTTCAAACCCGTATTGGGACTGATAGCACTTCAGGAAGGTGTAACCTATCCCAACAGAACCATCTATTGCGGAGGACAATATGTTTACAAAACCAAATACAATACCTTTAGATATGGCTGTCATCATCATCCGACACCATACAATATTTCCATTGCGATTCAACATTCCTGTAATTCATATTTTTTTCAATTGGGACGTGATGTTATAGAAAAATACGGTTTTTCAAATCCCGGAAGAGGTTTGGATACACTTGTAAATTATCTAAATGAATTTGGCATGGGACGTAAACTTGGTATTGATCTTAAAAATGAAAACAGCGGTTTTGTTCCAAATAGCAAATTCTATGATAAATTGTATAGCAAACAACATGCTAAATGGAGATCTACTTATATTATGTCACTTGGAATAGGTCAAGGAGAACTAGAACTTACTACTCTGCAAATGGCAAATATTGCTACTATTCTTGCAAATAAAGGTTATTACTATATTCCGCATATTATTAGAAAATTTGAGCCCTCTATTCCAATACCGGAAAAATACAGAATAAAACATACGGTGAGAATAGATTCCATCTTTTACAAACCGATATTAAATGGAATGGAAAGAGCCGTTTTATCAGGAACAGCTAAGCTGGCATATACTCCCGGTATCAGAATTTGTGGTAAAACAGGAACCAGTGAAAATTATACATACAAAGACGGCAAAAGAATAAAACTTGAAGATCATTCCGTTTTCATGGCTTTCGCTCCAAGGGAAAATCCTCAAATAGCAATTGCCGTATTTGTCGAAAACGGAGGAATAGGAGGACTTACTGCCGGACCGATAGCCAGTCTGATGATAGAAAAATATCTAAATGGAGAAATTCCGTTTTATCGCCAATGGCTGGAAAACAGAATTTTAAATCTTGATTTAATTCATAAAAAAGAAAAATAAAACAATGATCATATCTTGTATTGTGGCAAAGACAAAAAATAATGTTATAGGTAAAAATAACACTATGCCTTGGCATATATCCGATGACCTTAAATATTTCAAAAAAACAACTTCCGGACATACGATTATTTTAGGCAAAAATAATTTTGAATCGATAGGGCGAGCATTACCCAACAGAACCAATATTATTCTTACAAGAAATCAATCCTTCAAATGCAGTGGTTGTATTATTATGGATTCTATTGAAAAAGCATTGAAATATGCCTATGAAACAGGAGAAGACGAAGTATTTATTATCGGTGGTGGTCAGATATATGACCAGACAACAGTTTATTGGGATAAATTATATATCACGGAAATAGATACTGAACTGGAAGGAGATGTTTTTTTCCCTTCAATAGATAAAAGTGAATGGAAATTAATATCTGAAGAATGCCATCAAAAATCAGAGAAAAACGAGTATGATTTTTGCTTTAAAGTTTATGAACGAACTAATCCGAGATGATAAAAGAAGACTTTTTACATTATTTATGGAAATTAAAAAAAATTGATTTTTCCGGACTGATTTCTACGGACAATGAAGAAGTCACCATCTTGGATTTTGGTAGCTATAATACTGATTCCGGTCCTGATTTTTTCAATGCAAAAGTGAAAATTAATGATACAATATGGGCAGGTAATATAGAAATGCACGTATATTCTTCCGATTGGATCAAACACAAACACCATCACGATCAGGCATATAAAAATGTGATATTGCACGTTGTCTATGAAGAAGATATAAAGATAAAATCCAATACCGGTACAAAACTTCCTACGATCGAACTTAAAAACAGAATATTTAAAAACGATCTCAAAAATTATAAACTTTTAAAATTCAATAAAAACTGGATTCCTTGCGAAAAAGCTATTGGTCAAGTATCTTCTTTGTCAATAGAAAATGCCTTGGAAAAAGCTCTTATAAATAGACTGATAAACAAATCTGAGCATCTTAAAAGTATTTTGGATGACAAACAAAATAATTGGGATGAAGCTTTTTATATTTTTCTTGCCCGCTATTTTGGTATGAAAACCAATTCGGACGCCTTTGAAGCCTTAGCAAAAAAACTACCTTATAAAATCATATTAAAAGAAAAAGATGATTTGAATAAAATAGAAGCATTGCTTTTTGGTCAGGCAGGAATGCTGAATGAATTATTTGTTGATGAATATCCGTTATTTTTAAAAAATGAATACGAACATTTAAAAAACAAATACAATCTGGCACCGGTACCAACATCAATATGGAAATTTTCAAAATTACGACCTTTGAATTTCCCGACTATCAGAATTTCCCAATTTGCAAATATTTTATTTAACCAGAATCATATATTCAGAAATGTATTTGAATGTAATAATATCGATTGTCTGATTAAAATTTTTAAAACACAAACGAGCCAATATTGGGAAAATCATTTTATATTTGACGAGCAATCGATAAACAAGAAAAAATCGATCGGTAAAAAATCAATTGAAGTATTAATAATAAATACTGTTGTTCCAGCTTTGTTTTATTTCGGTTATATAAATAACGAAACCCTATACAAAGAAAAGGCAATAGATCTTTTAATAAATTTACCGGCAGAAAACAATTCAATTATAAACAAATGGAAAAACCTGAATATCAATATTAATTCCGCTTTTGACAGTCAAGCCCTGCTTGAATTGAAACAAAATTATTGCGATAAAAAAAGATGTTTGGAATGTCCTATTGGTAATGAAATTATGAATAAATAAATGGTAAGAAACATAATATTAAAAATATTGCTTTTTCCTTTCTCTCTGATCTATGGATTTTTTTCTATACTGAATAGTTTGATCTACGAATTGAAAATAGTTATTCCGATAAAATTTACTATTCCTGTGATAAATATCGGTAATCTTACCGTTGGAGGAACAGGAAAAACACCGCATATCGAATATCTCATTAACTTGCTCAATCCTTATATCAAACTTGCTGTATTGAGTCGGGGATATAAGCGAAAAACAAAGGGTTTCAGACGAGTGGAAAAAACAGATGATGTAAAAAACGCCGGAGATGAACCTTTGTTATTCAAACGAAAATACAATGATTTAAATGTGTTTGTTTCCGAAAACAGAGTCGAAGGTATTTCACAAATGCTGATGAAAATCCCGGATATCCAAACAGTACTTCTCGATGATGCTTTTCAGCACAGATCTATTGATCCGGCACTGAATATTTTACTGACAGAGTATGACTATCCGTTTTTTAATGATTTTTATTTGCCTTCCGGCAGGTTGAGAGAATGGAGAACAGGATATAAAAGAGCTGATATAATAATCGTTACCAAATGTACGGTTGATATAACTGAAAAGGATAAAGAAAACTTTATTTCCAAAATAAAACTTCAAAAAAAACAAAAAATCTTTTTTAGCTACTACAAATATTTTCATCCTTATTTTTTATACAATTCTCAGCAAAGAATAGAATTAAAACCGGAAACAGAAGTATTATTAATAAGTGCATTAGCTTCTACATCTTATTTGATTCAGTATCTGGAATCAAAAGTTGATAATCTGCATTCATTGGAATTTACGGACCATCATCAATTCAACTATGATGATATGGAAAACTTCAAAAAGATATTTGATGGATTGAAATCAAAAAATAAGATAATCCTAACAACAGAAAAAGATGCGATGAGACTTGATATGCACAGAAAATTTATTTTAGACAATAAATTGCCCGTTTTTGTATTGCCTGTTGCCGTTGATTTTCTTTTTGATCAAAAATACGAATTTGATGAATTAATTAAATTATTTTTATTGAATTTTAAGTCATAAGGAAGTGAAGAGATCTGTAATATTCATATTAGTTGTTTTTATATCATCTTCATTTGGAAAAATGTATAGCCAGAGTCCTGATACGGAAGAAAACAGCAAAATTTATCATACTCTGGAGAGAATGGAAATCAAATCCGGTATTGATCCTGTATATTTCCCGGGAATAAAAAACTATGAAATACAGGATATTGTCAGATATTCGCAGATATTAAAAGACAGTTTAAAAAACCTGAACCACAAAGATGCCTATGATATTGACTTTATATTGAAAGATAATATCGACTGGGCAAAATTTTTCATTGATTCGAGTCATTATCAAAAGATAACCAAAGAGGAGAATATATATAAAAATGGCTTGTTCAATATGTTTTACAAGGTAAATTCTTCTTTTTATACACTGAACACAGATAATTTTTTTATGAAAATCAATCCGGTTATTAATTTTAATACCGGAAAGGATAACAAACAGGGAATATATCATTATCAAAACACAAGAGGAATTATTATTTCAGGATTACTGGATAAAAAGATCTACTTTTATACTTCTATTTACGAGAACCAAAAGAGTTTTTTACCACATATCGAACGCAAAATAAAAAGAGATTTTGCTGTACCCGGACAAGGGTATTACAAGAAATTTAAAAGCGCTATTTTTAAAAATACTCCGGGATATGATTTTTTGAATGCACAAGCATATTTTGGTTTTAATATTACCAAAAGTTTAAGCGCAAGGATTGGACATGGTAAATATTTTATCGGTAATGGAATCAGATCTCTCTTTCTTTCCGATTATTCTAATAATTATTATTATTTGAAATTTGATACAAGGGTTTGGAAATTACATTATAGAAATATATTTGCCGAATTGACAACGGAAAGCAGGGAAGAGATAGGAAAAGATACTTTATTGCCAAAAAAATATATGGCAGGTCACTATTTGAATTACAAGATATCAAATAATTTTCAGATCGGTATATTCGAAAATGTAATATTTACAAGAGCTGATCATTATGAATTTCAATATCTAAATCCGGTGATACTTTTTCGTACAGTGGAACAATTCATCGGAAGTGCTGATAATGTAATCGTTGGGATTGATTGGAAATATAATTTTCTACACAGGTTTTCTTTTTATGGTCAGCTTTTATTGGATGAATTTAATTTTTCCCTTCTCAAAGAAAATAAAGACTGGTGGGGAAATAAAACCGGATTGCAATTGGGCTTAAAATACATTGACGTGGCAGGAATAAATCACCTGGATATGCAAATCGAAAGCAATGTGGTGAGACCTTACACATATTCTCACCGGGAAAAAACAAATTCTTACAGCAATTTCAATCAGGCATTGGCACATCCTTTTGGAGCTAATTTCAAGGAACTAATCATTCTTTTTCGCTATAAACCGGTAAATGATATTTATATAAAAGCAAAAGCTTTATATGCATTCAAAGGAGAAGATGAAGACGGCTTTAGCTGGGGCGGAAATATATTAACATCCAATGAAAACCGGCCGCTTGACGACAATGGCAAATTAAAAGAATACGGATATTTTATCGGAAACGGAGCAAAAAGAAATATCACCCAATATTCTTTTGATATATCTTATATGTTTTTTCACAATTATAATTTGTTCGGTAGCGTTATTTACCGTAAAGATATTTCCGAATTGCCGGTATCAGATATAAATGAATTTTATATCAATGCCGGTATCAGGATCAATGTAGATAATAAATATCTTGATTTTTGATAAATCTTTTGAATTAAAATTAAAATAAGTACCTTTGTTGCTTATATAATAATTATATGCCGGAAAGTATAAACAGAACCAATGAAAACAGATTTGAGGATGATGACATCACCTTAAAAGATTTGATTTTGAAAACTAAAGATTATTTTCGGGAATTGCGTTTCCGGTGGAAGTTTTTGTTTATTATAGCCTTTGTTTTTGCTATTTACTTTGGCACTAAAGCATTTATTGCCAAACCTGATTATACGGCTACCCTTACTTTTATGATAAATAAAAATGATGCCGGAGGAATAGGTTCCGTAACAGCTATTCTCGGTAGATTTGGATTCGGTAATAAAGCGGACGGCAATAAAGATAAAATAATCCAACTCAATAAATCAAGACGAATAATAGAAAAGGCTGTTTTTAAAAAAGTTAAGATAAATGATGATGAAAATTATCTAGCCAATCATATTATTAATTATCTTGATAGTTTGGATAAATGGGCAACTGTACCTTGGTATAGAAAACCTTTTGCAAAACCCAATCCGCTTAAGGGATTTCACTTTGTTTCAGATGATATTACGATGTTTGGTGATACTGCCAATAGTGCATTAAAAAATATTTACTTCAATCTGATAGGAAATAATAAAACCGGTAAAGGTATGATGACCAACGGTTATGATGAAGACAGTGGTATTTTGCATATATCGGTAACCACACACAATCCAGTGTTATCAATAGAATTAACAAATTCGATTTTTGATAATCTCAGTGAATTTTATATCGAAAAATCCATTGAAAAACAAAAAGCCACTTATGATATAATCAAAATGAAAACCGATTCCATTTTGAATTTGCTTAAGAAAAAAGAAGTGGAATTAGCTGCTTTTGAAGATAGATCACACGGTCTTTTTAGCAGTAGATCAAAATTGAAAGAACTGCGATTGAAAAGAGATGTACAGAAATTGTCATTGATGTATGGAGAAAGTATAAAAAACCTTGAGATCGCAGACTTTACGGTAAAAAACAAAACTCCTTTTGTACAAGCTATTGATCGTCCCCTTTTTCCAATAAAAGGAGAGAAATCCTCAACAATAAAATCTTTTATTTTCGGAGGAATATTAGGCTTGTTTTTGGGAATCATTTTTATAATACTTTTAAAAATTTACAGAGACGCAATGTCGTAATAAATCACAAAATATTAATTTATGAAATTACAGATGGTGGACCTTTTGGGTCAATATAAAAAAATAAAGAACGAAATAGACAAAGCAGTAATGGATGTATTCGAATCTTCTGCTTATATCAATGGTCCTGCAGTACACAAACTTCAGGCTTCCCTTGAAAAATATCTCGATGTTAAACATACTATTCCTGTTGCCAATGGAACCGACGCATTACAAATAGCATTGATGGGACTCGGATTAAAACCGGGAGATGAGGTTATTGTTCCCGCATTTACTTTTGTCGCTACAGCTGAAGTAATAGCATTATTAGGACTTACCCCGATTATGGTTGATGTGGATCCGGATACTTACAATCTGACAGGAGAAATATTTGAAAAAGCGATTACACCAAAAACCAAAGCTGTTGTTCCGGTACATTTATTCGGACAAATAGCAGATATGGAAAACATAGTGAAAATAGCCAAAAGAAACAATATCGCGGTTATAGAAGATAACGCTCAGGCTATCGGTGCTGTTTATACATTTAGTAACGGCACAAAACAATATGGTGGAACTATCGGTGATATAGGAACAACTTCATTCTTTCCAGCAAAAAATCTTGGCGCTTTTGGAGATGCCGGTGCCATATTTACAAATAATGATGACCTGGCAAAAGAAATGCGTATAGTTGCTAATCACGGTATGGAAAAAAGATACTATCATGATAAAATAGGAGTAAATTCCAGACTTGATTCCATCCAGGCGGCAATATTGGATGTAAAATTAAAATATCTTGATAATTATGCTGCTGCAAGGCAAAAAGCAGCGGATTATTACGATGAAGCATTTAAAGATATTGAAAATATTCAAACACCGGTTAGAAGTAAGAATTCCACACATGTTTTTCATCAATATACAATGCGGGTAAAAGACGGTAAAAGAAATGAATTGAATCGATATCTCAATTCCAAAGAAATCCCAAATAATATTTATTATCCGGTCCCATTGTACGAACAAGAAGCATTTAGCCATTTGGCAGGAGCAGTCAGTTTTTTACCGGTAACAGATATGCTATGTAAGGAAGTGATTTCATTGCCGATGCATACCGAACTTACAGAAGAAATTCAAGATATTATTATTGATGCGGTAAAGAATTTCTTTTAGGGATTTTTCTCGGATAGTAGCTATTGTTGTGTTTTACAAAAACACGATTACCTGAAAAAAAATATTTAATTTATTGTTTTTAATAGTTATAGCAGCATTTTGCTTGTTAATCGCATCTTATTAATATAAGACCGTATTTTGTAAATCATAAAAAAAGAACTATGATTAAATCTTTTACCCTTTCCGCAATTGTTATTTTATCTTTTCTCTTTAATGCACTACAAGCCAATGATCCCGGCAAGTTAAAGAGCATTTCAATTAACAAAAAAAATACAATTATCTTGCCTTGGATAAAAAATGCAGGACAATATGATAATAAAGTTGCTTTTGCAACAAAAACGAAAGTTGCGGATATTGCAATTTTAAAAAACGGTAATATCAACTATTTTTTAAATACGGATTCGGGAAAGAATTTCTTTTTTACTGAATTTATTTTAAATAATAAATTGAAAAACTGTCAGCTTACCGGAAAAAATATTTCACAAACAAAATTCAATTTTTTAAAAAAAGATACAAAATTCAATTTATCAAATATTTCTTCTTTTAATACCGTGGATTTCGGAGAAATAGCGGACGGTATAAATATGTGTATTAATATAAAAGCTGATAATATTGAGAAAGTGATAACCGTAAAACCTTTTTCCAATCCGGATAGGATCCGGTTAAAACTGGAGGAAATTGATGATATGTGTACAAATGACGAAGGCGAATTGCAGTTGGAAATAAACGGTGAAATTATTTCTTTCACCACACCGGTAGCATGGCAGTTAATAGATGGAAGAAGAGTTGATATACCTGTTAGTTTTGATATAAAAGAGAAATTTATTTATGGATTTGAATTGGGAAATTATGACCCCCGATATACTTTATTTATCGACCCCTTGCTTTCTTCAAGTTTTATAGGCGGTAGTCAATTGGATCTTGCAAAAAAGGTTCTTGTTGGAAAAACCGGAAATGTATATTTAGGTGGAATAACCAATTCATTCAATATGCCGGTCACTGGAGGTGCTTATGATGAAACATTCAATAATTCACCGGACATCTTTATAGCAATGTTCAATTCAGATCTTTCGGATTTGGAGATTTGTACTTATATCGGAGGATCAGAAGCTGATATATTGAATGATATGAAACTGGATACATTTGATAATGTTTATTTCGCAGGTAGAACGGTATCCCCCGATTACCCTGTTTCCGCAAATGCTTTTGACACTATATTTAACGGATCGGTTGCTGCCGGAATCGGAGATATGGTGATATCGTGTTTAAATAGTAAATTAAATGAATTAAAATACTCTACATTTGTTGGTGGAGATTTGGATGATGTTGCAGTTTCTTTTGATTTTGATGCGGATGATAATCTTGTGATAACCGGTACTTCAAATAGCGGAATTCTTTCCATTGGACCACAAATATACATCGACACAAAAGATCTTGTATTTTTTAAAATGAATAAAATTTTATCAAAAATACTGGCTTCCAACAGCATCCAAACCGATAGTCTTTCTGTTCCTGTTGATTTGGCCGTGCTTGATTCGCAAGCGGTGTTTATTACAGGATTCACTACAGATTCTGCTTTTCCTGTTACAACCGGAGCTTTCTCCGATACTTTTTTAGGACTTTCCGACATTTTTGTAATAAGATTGTCCTATGACCTTTCGGATCTGGAAGTCTCTACTTTTGTAGGAGGTAGAAAATCGGAGGTTCCTGCAAGTATTATCCTGGATGATTCTGACAATGTTTATATTTCGGGAGCAACTAATTCACCGGATTTTCCAACAACTATCAATGCATACGATACCATTATAGCCAATGAAATATCAGGAAAAGAAGATGCATTTTTATGTATATTGAATTATGATTTAAATACAATGAAAGCATCTACTTTTGTCGGGGGAAATGATATTGATATCGCTGGAGAAATAACACTGGATACTTTTGATAACATTTATATATCAGGATACACATATTCTTCCGATTTTCCCGTTTTCTGTGATTCTTATGATGATACATACAATGGTAGCGGAGATGGTTTTTTAGCAAAATTTTCTGCCAACCTGGAAAATTTGTTGAGCTCTACATATTTCGGAGGAACAGATAATGATTTTTGTTATTCGATTGCACAAGATAGTTCGGGAAACATCTATTCTGCCGGAACTACCAATTCAATAGATTTTCCGGTATTTTCAGGATATGATACTTATTATAATGGAGACGGCGGAGATGGTTTTATTTTGAAAATGACTCCCGGCTTTGATAAACCATACCCTTGTTGTGCAAATATATTGGAACCCGAACCATTTTCTTCCGGTTTGCCATTGGATTTCAAAGTGGTATGGGAAGAAGCAAGAGGAGCTACCGGATATTATTTTTCAGCTGGAACTTCAAAGGATACTTTTGATTTGGTCTATCATTTGGATATAAGAGACACTACATTTTATATTTTACACGGATTGTCTTGCGGTGATACTATTTTTATAAAAATAAACCCATACAACAATAATGGAATTAATAAATATTGTGAAACGGTATGGTTTACTACCCACAAACCGTTTTTAGATTCTGAAAATATTGATATTTGTGAAGGAGATAGTATTATGTGGCAGAATAATGTTTATAAAACCACCGGTCTGTATTTTGAAAATTTCACCGATGTATTCGGATGTGACAGTACTTATGTTTTATACCTTGAAGTTAATCCCAATTATTATGAATATGAAGAAAAAGATATCTGTGAAGGAGATTCATATTATTGGCAAGGAGAATATTACTCTTATGAAGGTGTTTTTACAAAAAATTATAATACGGTCAATGGTTGTGATAGCATTTTTGAATTGAAATTAAATATAAATCTTCCTTATTTATTTTCGGAAAGCATCTCGATTTGCAAAGGGGATAGTATCGAATGGCAAAATTATATCTTGACTTCCGGAGGAACGTATTATGCCGGTTACGAAACGATAGACGGTTGCGACAGTACATATATTTTAGAATTGACATTGCTTCCTTCTTATGAATATCATGATACTGCTGCGATATGTGAAGGAGATTCATTTGACTGGCAAGGACAATCGTATTCTTTTGCCGGAGATTATCAAAAAAGATATGAAACAACAGACGGCTGTGACAGTATCTATTATTTGCACCTGACACTTAATGCTAATTTTCATTTTGATGAAAATACTTCGTTATGCAATGGTGATACTTTGGAATGGCAGGGTATGCTTCTGGATAGTGCAGGCACTTATTTTGCAGAATATAAAAGCATTGACGGATGCGACAGTATTTATCAGTTGGATTTAAATATATTACCAAGCTATTTCTTTGAAGAAGATGCAATGATGTGTTCGGAGGATACTTTTTTATGGCATGGTTTGAATATTGACAGCTCAGGAACATATTATGCTTATTATACGACTATTGCAGGATGCGATAGTATTTTCAAATTGAATTTGGGATTATTGCCTAGTTATTATTATGAAGAAGAAGCCGGTTTATGTCCGGGAGATACTTTGGAATGGCAAGGTATGCTGCTGGATAGTGCGGGTACTTATTTTGCGGAATATAAAACAATAGATAATTGTGACAGTATCTATCAACTTGAGCTTAATACATCACCGGAATATTATTTTGAAGAAAAAGCTACGTTATGTGAAAATGATACTTTGGAATGGCAGGGGTTGAGTATTGACAGTTCAGGAACATATTATGCGAAATACACGACTATAAACGGTTGCGACAGTATTTATCAAATTTATGTTGAAAAGATAATTATTGATAATGCGATAACTCAAAACGGTGACACTTTATTTGCCGTATTTGATAGTCTTGCCACATATCAATGGGTAACTTGTCCCGGTTATGATACTATACAGGGAGCAAACGGATCCCTCTATATTACCACGGAAAGCGGTTCATTTGCAGTAATAATCAACAAACTAAGTTGCACAGATACTTCCGGATGTGTAAATGTTGTAAATTCCGGAATTGAAAAACTTGACGAACCGGAAATAAAAATCTACCCGAATCCGGTAAATAGACAATATTTATTTGTTTCTATTGATGATTTTGAAGAAGTGAAAACCCTTGAATTATGTGATTTTTCAGGTAAAATATTATTGAAATTTAATAAAATAAATAAAATCAACAAGATTAATGTAGAAAGACTGGTTTCCGGTTTATATTTTGTTCGCGTATATAAAAAGAATAATATTATCAATAAAAAAGTTGTAATAATAAAAGAATAATCGAATTTACATTTTTTAAGTTATTACATAAAAATCTTTTATCAATGAAAAGATTAAATATTATTTCCTGGGATGATTTTTCTAAAATAGAAATTCGTGTAGGTACTATTACTGAAGCAAAAGTATTTGAGAAAGCAAACAAGCCTGCATATAAATTGAAGATAGATTTTGGAGATCGCGGTATAAAAAAGTCTTCTGCACAGATTACCAAACGGTATTCGGTATCGGAATTGGTAGGAAAACAAATAGTAGCAGTAGTAAATTTTCCACCAAAACAAATTGCCGGTCTTATGAGCGAATGTCTTGTTTTAGGTGCTGTTGATAGCGACTCTGTTGTATTATTACAACCCGATAAGATAGTACAAAACGGGCTTAAAATCGGATGATTTTATTCTGCACGTTTTAAAAAGTAAATAAACACTACTAATTTTTTCACTCCTTCAATCCGGTGGTAACCTTACCCGTTTTTGTATCCAATTCCGAACCTCCCATAGAATGAGGAATCATATAAATAGACAATAACACAATAGTCGCTATAATCGGCCATAATCTGTTTTTCTTATTTTTTCTCAATACAAACCATGCTATCACCCAAAATATAAAAGCAAAAATAGTTTTATTGTCAGTCCAGTCTCCTCCAAATGGCCAACCTGTCCAAAAATCACCAAATGCATATTTTTGAACTATAGGACCCAAAATCAATCCTCCTATAAATAATGTAATAAGAGTTATAGTAGCATATTTATACGTTCTTCTACCTTCAAATAAAGCTTCAATACCTGTTCTGAATGAAAACAACATTGCAAAAAACATAAAAAAGATATGTGGAATAAGTATAAAAAGAGGAACTTTACCCTTGTATCTTAATACTACATTTTCATCTGCCAATTTAATGCTACTATTATTATTTGAAATATATACCTGATACTCGATTTTCCCCGCAGGTGGCATATGTGGTAAATATGCTACTATACCATTATCTTCCTTGTTCATTTTCAATTCCGTCCAATTGTCTCCGCTTCTGAATATCCGGTATTTTACCAGTCCCTCAATATTTTCATTATCAATTTTCATTTTCACAGGTGCTTTATCACCATCAAAAGTTCTTAGTAACTTATACTTATATTCTTTTCCTGATAATTCAACTTTTCCTTTTATAGGATACGTAGGTCCTGTTTTTCTTTGATAATATGCAATAAATATAGTAAATATAACTGCAAAAATCCATAACCAAACTGATTGTTTTTTTGATACCATAATTATCTTTTAACTGTTATTTAAACTCAATTTTTTTTATACCAAACCTCTGTCTTATGTCGCTTTTTTGTTTAAAATTCATTTATCCCGTTTTCTGTTTTTGTTAAAATAGATTCGTCTAAATAAAATTTATCAAGCGAATAATCAATCAAAAGCTCTATAATAATAAGACAAAATTAACTTAATTTTTAAAAAGTTCATAAATCAAGTGAATTATATCAAGATTCCGAAAACGTTTTAATACAATTTACAATTTTTTCTGAATAGGGAATAAACAATAATTAAATCAATTTTGAGGTCAAATTATAAAAAGTTTTCTCCTTATGATCTTGTAAATACCAATAATAAAATAAGGATTACATATAAAATTACATATACAACTATGAATAAATATAATATTCCTATTAAGATAAACTTTTCTTTTTTTTATTATCTTTGTTATGAGAAATATAATTTTTAAAGAATTATAAACTTCAACAACTATGTTAAAAAAAATAAAATTACTGTTTTTATTTGTTATTACAATTCAAATAGCAAATGCCCAAACCAAAGCTTTATACGTTAATGACCTAAAACATATAATCGGACATCATTATAAAGAAAATAAACTTTTACAATTTGCAAAAGATAGTGGATATACATACCTCGCATGCTATAATATCTATTGGATTCATAAAAATATATTTGATATAACAGATAGCACATCCGCTATTCCTTTGAGTGATTTTATCGTAAAAGCAAAAACTCAATTCGGTATTGAAAAAGTCGGAGCAATCGGAGAAACTTACGCTCCTTTTGAAATTTTTCAGGATTATAACCTTGACCATATAGACAATCCAAATGCCAGATTTGATATTTTTAATATGGAATTTGAATTTTGGAACCAAAATGCCATAGATGCTTATTATTGCGCAGATTACCTGACTCCAAATGGATTTAGTTGTGATACTGCCGGTGCTTTTGCATTTATTTTACCGGAATTGTGCAAACTGGACTCTATGTGCGACCAATATGATTGGCTCAATTCTGAAATATATATAGGTCACCCGACAGATATGCAATGTGCAAAACTTGCAAAATGTGCAGATAGGGTATTGGTCCATTATTACCGGACATCCGATGTTTACAATGATGGCAATTCAATCTATAATTACAACAAAGGACGACTTCCTGCTCTAACCGATTCTGTAGATTTTATTCATGTCATGCCTATTTTTAGCGGTGAAGATTATTTTATGGGACCATGGCTTGAAACCCATCCCGAAAGTCAAGCTTTTCATACTTGGCTTTATGGACAAAATGCCCATGACGACGAAACAGGAGCATGGAAAGACAAAATGAATATAGACGGATATATATGGTTCAAATATACTGATATGTGTGATACCACTCCTTCTCCTCCACCGGTATTTACAGGTAAAATAGCTTTTCACAATTATACGGATTATGCAACAGGTGACGGACAATTATTTATTTATGATTTTGATAAAAATACTTTAGAAAATATTAGTTCATCTTGGACAACAATCGAAAATACTATAAATCCTCATTTCTCTCCCGATGGTTCCAAATTGACATTTATGGGCTGGAATCAAGGAACAAACGATTGGGATATATTTATTTGGGATGTCGGTTCAAGCTCAAATCCGACAAATCTTACTCATGCTAGAAATAACCGGGATGAAGACCCCAAATTTTCACCCAACGGTAAAAAAATAATATACAAAGAAAGATATTGGGATAACGGAAGTTTTAAATACCGGTTTCAGGAAATGGATTTAACCGGTACTATTGTCAATACAATTGATCCTCCCGGAGATTATGAAGTTTCAATGCCTTTTTACACTCCCAACGGAGTTGAAATATTATATGCAAGAGGTGACGGAAGTAATTCGGAAATATACTCTATAAAAACAGACGGAAGCAATAATACACCATATCAAAACCAAAGTAACATACAGGAATATTATCCAACTACCATCAACAATCAAAAATATTTATTCACCCGCTGGATCGATGCTTCAACTCATGTAGATCAGATATATTTGGGAAATGGTACCACATCATCAAAATTACCATTCGATGACGAATTTGATTATTCCGATGCATTTTTTATCAAAGACAATTATATAATATTCTCTAGTACCAGACCGGAAGGTAAAGGCGGTTATGATCTGTATATCGGTGATATTAACACCGGAGATGTTTGGTCATTTGAACAGTATTTCAATGGAATTAATACATCAAAAGAAGAACTGGGAGCATCATATTCGATATCTAAAAAATCAAAACCGGTGTCTATCAATTATATCGCTGTCGACAATATCGGCTATAGACCCGATGATGGCAAAATTGCTATATTGAGAAATCCTGTAACAGGTTATGATTCCAATGAATCTTATAGTCCCGGAACAACATATCAAATTAAAAATTTATCGGATAGCACTGTGGTTTCAACCATAACCCCTGCAATATGGAAAAACGGAGATACCCACGATCAATCGGGAGATAAAATTTGGTGGCTGGATTTTACAAGTTTTAATACTCCCGGAGACTATTTTATTACCGAATCCGGAAAAGATACGGGATCGTATGCTTTTTCCATTAATGAAAATGTATATGATGATATATTAAAGGAAGCAGTTCGTACTTTTTACTATCAAAGATGCGGAATAGCTAAAGAAATCCCCTATGCCGATAGCAAATGGACGGATGAAGCATGCCATTTGGATACGGAACAAGACCTTGATTGCAGATTAGTGACAAACCCTGTCGCATCTACATCAAAAGATTTATCCGGTGGATGGCATGATGCAGGTGATCACAACAAATACATTAACTTTACCGATATGGCAGTTCATGATCTACTATCTGCTTATGAGGAAAATCCCAAAATCTGGAGCGATAACTACAATCTACCTGAATCCGGAAATGGAATTCCCGATATTCTTGACGAAATAAAATACGAACTTGACTGGATGCTCAAAATGCAAACCGGTGACGGTTCCGTCCTACATAAAGTATCGGTAACAAATTGGAATGGAAAAACTTGTCCCCCGAGTGCGGAAAAACCAGTACGCAGATATGCTCCGGCAACCGCTTCTGCTACTATCAATTCTTGCGGGGTATTTGCTCATGCTGCTATTGTATTCAAATCAATGCCTGATAAAGCTATGCAAGATTATGGTGACTCTCTTGAAACTGCAGCTATTGATGCTTGGAACTGGATAGATGCAAATCCGGGTGAAATCCCTTCGAATTATGATAACAACGGCTTTGTAAATGCAACCGCCGAAGATGATTCTTATACTCAGTATGCAAATATAACAGCCGCTTCTTCTTATCTGTTGGTTTTGACCGGAGATACTACAACATACAGAACATATTTTGACAATCATTATCAAGATACACATTTGTTTCAATGGTGGTCTATTGCCGTTTATTTCAAAGATCCTCAGATAAATGAAGCATTGCTTTATTATTCCGTTTCTCCGTTTGCCACCCCATCTGTTGTAACAAATATTCATAATAGATATATGGCGGCAATGACCAATAGCGGTAGCAATTTTCCACCCATAAATGTTTACAATGATAGTACCGATGCCTATAGAGCTTATTTGTATAATTGCGGTTGGGGTAGCAATGCTTATAAAGCTTATGGTGGAAGTTCTTTTTCAAATGTATGGGTATACGGATTGGATCCCTCCAATAATGATAAACACCGGGATGCTGCCCAGGGATATATCCATTATTTTCACGGTACTAATCCGTTTAGGCAATTATACTTATCCAATCTAAGTGATATTAACGGTGAAAATTCCGTACCTGAATTTTACCACGGTTGGTTTGAAGATGAATCTGGTTATGACAATATCGATACATCTATGTATGGTCCGGCTCCGGGATTTTTGGTCGGCGGACCAAATGAAACTTATCAATCTCCGGGCTCAGGTACAATAGAACCTCCCGAAAACCAACCATGGCTGAAATCATATAAAAATTGGAATAATGTAGATGATCATTCCTGGGAAATAACCGAAAATCAAGATCGATACCAAAGTGCATATATAAAACTATTGGCAAACTTTGTAAGTAGGCGATATTCACCGTTAAATGACCAATATTATGTTTCCACTTCAGGCGATAACAACAATCCCGGTACACTTCAACTCCCTTGGAGGGATATAGATTACGCCTGCAACAATGCAACTCCAGGAAGTACGGTAAATGTAATGCAAGGTACTTATTTCGAACAAATAAGCGTTGGAGTAGATAGCTTGCTTGTACATAATTATATCGGTCAACCGGTAATCATTGACGGTACAAATATCACATCGGGAGCCATTATTGAAATAAACGATAGAAAAAATATTACTTTTGACGGCTTTGAACTACAAAACAATATCCACAATGACGCTCAAGGAATTCTTGTTGACGGCGAATGTCATGATATTGAAATAAAAAACTGTAAAATACACGATATTCACTTTTCAAATAATGCAAATGATCCTGCCAATAGCAATACCAATGCTCAACCTTTGATAGTATTCGGTTCTTCCACAACACCTTCAACAAATATCAAAATCAATAATAATGAAATATATGATAGTAGAGTTGGTTACAGCGAAGCATTGGCAATTAACGGTAATATAGATACATTTGAAATAATAAATAACAGCGTTCATGATATTACCAATATCGGAATAGTGATGATCGGACATGAACAAACTTGTTCTGATCCGGCTCTCGATCAGGCAAGAAATGGGATTTGCAAAGAAAATACCACCTATAAATGCAGTTCGCCTTATGCGGCCAATGCAGGTATTTATATCGATGGAGCCAAAGATATCACAATCGAAAGAAATACTTGCTATCGTAATATCTGGGGTATAGAAATCGGTTGTGAACATTCCGGTAAAACCTCGTCGGGAATCAAAGTAAGAAACAATGTTATTTATAGAAATGCAAAAGCCGGAATTGCACTTGGGGGATATGATTATCCATCTGGTTCGGGCAAAGTTATAGATACTTATATTTATAACAATACCCTGTTTGACAATGACACTCTCAACGATTATGAAGCCGAGATAAATATAACCTATGCCGAAAATTGCAAGATTACCAATAATATTGTTTATGGGAAAAATACGGACAATCTTCTTGTTTTGCAATATTCAAACACGGCTCCTGTCAATGTTAGTCTTGACAGCAACCTGTATTATCATCCGATTGGTATCAACGACGTGGAATTTGAATGGCAAAATACATCCTATTCGGGATTTGGAAATTGGCAATCTGGTACGGGACAGGATGCAAATACGGTTTTTGATAATCCGGATTTTGTTGATATATCTTCATTTCCGCCCGATTTGCACCTTACAAATACTTCACCGGCAATCGAAACAGGCACAAACAACGGTTTAACCGTGGATAGGGATAGCATCCCAAGACCATTATTGGCAACAAATGATAAAGGAGCTTACGAATTTGGAATTTACTGGATAGGTCAAATAAGTAACGACTGGCATACTGCGGGTAATTGGTCAAATAACAGTGTCCCTACTGCTATGGACGATGTCACAATTCCACCTCCGGAATTTTACAAATACTATCCAGAGATAAATACAAATGCACAGATAAATAAAATCTATTTGTGTGGAAATTCACAGTTAATAATTAAATCCGGTATAAATTTGAATATAGGTAACTAAAAAATATATATTATAGATTTGTTTCTTAAATTGATTACCTTTGCAATCATAAATCAGAATAGCGTATGAAACCATCAATAGCAAAAGGAACACGTGATTTTTTACCACATCAGGTAATTAAAAGAAAATATATATTTGATATTATCAAAACCGTATTTGAAACTTATGGATACGTTCCTATCGAAACACCCAGTTTTGAGCTATTATCAACTTTAACCGGAAAATACGGTGAAGAAGGCGACAGATTATTATTTAAAATCTTAAATAACGGTGATTTTTTAGGTAAAGCCGATGAAAAAGATTTATGTGAAAAAAATTCAAAAAAAATCGTTTCTCAAATATCAAAAAGAGGCTTGAGATATGATCTGACAGTACCTTTTGCCAGATTCGTTGTTATGCATGAAAATGATTTGACTTTTCCTTTCAAAAGATATCAGATCCAACCTGTTTGGAGAGCTGACAGACCCCAAAAAGGCAGATATCAGGAGTTTTATCAATGTGATGTTGATGCTATCGGTTCAGATTCATTGATGTATGAAGCAGAATTGGTTAAAATTTATGACGATGTGTTTACCAAACTTAAAATACCAATTCAAATCAGAATAAATAACCGTAAAGTACTGGAAGAAATGTCTATTGCTATCGGCGCCAAAGATAAATTTATTGATATCACTATCGCAATTGACAAACTGGATAAAATAGGCATGGAAGGTGTTGAACAAGAACTATCTAAACGGGGTTTAAACCACAAAGCAATAGAAAGCATCAAAAGTTATCTTGAAATTGATAGTATCGGCGGTATAACAGATTGGTTTGAACATCAACAGATAGATTCGGAAGGATTAAAAGAATTGAAAACCGTATTCCATTATTTGTATTCCATTCCTTTGCACAATCACGTCATATATGATGCTACTTTAGCAAGAGGTCTCAATTATTATACCGGGTGTATTTTAGAAGTTAAAGCTACGGATGCTGAGATCGGTAGTTTGGGAGGAGGCGGCAGATACGATGAACTAACGGAGGTTTTTGACAGAAAAGGAATGTCTGGAGTAGGTATTAGTTTTGGTGCCGAAAGGATTTATGACATAATGGAAGAAAAAAATCTTTTTCCCGGCGATTTAATTCATACACTTGATATTTTATTTGTCACTTTTGATGAATTTTCACACAAAGAAGCTTTTAAATTGGCTTCAAACCTTAGACATCATGGTATTAAAACAGATATTTATCCGGCTCCGGCAAAAATGAAAAAGCAAATGAAATATGCTGATGCTATCGGAGTACCGTATGTCGCTATTTTAGGTGGCAATGAAATGGAAAAAAGAGTTGTTTCTTTAAAAAACATGGAAACCGGTGAGCAAAAGGAAGTCGCCTGGGATGATCTCAAAAAAGAAATTTCTTCCAACCATTAATTTGCTATAAGAAAAGTTTGTAAATTATATTAAAACAGCTATTTCCTTTTTACCGATATTTTTCCTACATTTGTCGAAGAAGTTTGTTTTTGATAAAAAGACTTTGTTTATTCGTATCAAATTACTATAGATGAATATAATTATTCTTGGAAACTGGTGGCACGATTTGACTTTTACAGAACAAATCTTCTGGACTATTGCGGTTGTTTTCTCTGTTCTATTTGTCCTTCAGTTGATTTCCAGTATCATCGGATTAGATTTTGATTCAGATGTAGATGCTGATTTCAATGGCGATTTCGGAGGTGATTTTGATAGTTCCGATGCTTCCGGTCATTTTGATGTCGATCCGGGATTTACATTATTTTCAATAAGAAGTATTATCGCTTTTTTTACTTTCTTCGGATGGGTTGGAGTCATAACACTTTCTAGTGGTATAGATATCAAAACAGCCATCATAGTATCATTTCTTTCCGGATTAATAGCTTTGTTTTTCGTTGCTTTTATCTTATTTCAATTGATAAAACTGGCTGAAACCGGTACAACGGATATAGAAGATGCTTTGGGAAAATATGGGAAAGTATATATTCCTATACCCGCAAAAAGATTAGGAACAGGATTGGTTCATATCGAATTGGGAGAAAAATTAATGGAACTCCGTGCTGTTACCGATGGAGAAAAACTGCATACCGGTACTGTAATCTATGTTTTTAAGATACTAGAGGATAACATACTACTTGTAGGCGAAATCAAAGACAAAAAACAATAATTATATAACATATTAAAACTAATATTATGGAAGGTGCATTTTTATTTACGGGAGTCGGTTTAGTCGTATTAGCTATCGCTCTATTATTTTTCTTTATATCGAGATACAGGCGTTGTCCTTCAGATAAAATATTGGTAATTTACGGTAAAACAGGTGGCGGTTCAGCTAAATGTCTTGCCGGAGGAGCTGCGTTTGTATGGCCTGTTATTCAAGATTATCAATATCTGGATTTATCTCCAATTTCCATTGATGTTGATTTACAAAATGCCTTGAGTAAACAAAATATACGTGTTAATGTTCCTTCAAGATTTACTGTTGCCGTTTCAAATGAACCGGGAGTAATGTGCAATGCAGCTGAAAGATTGCTCGGAAAATCAACAAATGAAATAAGAGATATTGCTAAAGATATAATTTTCGGTCAGTTGAGATTGGTTGTGGCAATGATGGATATAGAAGAAATCAATGCAGACAGGGATAAGTTTTTGGCAAATGTATCTTCAAACGTAGGAAATGAATTGCGTAAAATAGGTTTAACCTTGATCAATGTAAATATTACCGATATTGAAGATGAATCCGGATATATCGAAGCCCTTGGTAAAGAAGCAGCAGCACATGCTATCAATGAAGCTAAAAAATCTGTTGCTGAAAAGAACAGGGATGGAGCCATCGGTGAAGCATTGGCTATGAAAGATCAAAGAATTAAAACGGCAGAAGCTAATTCAATTGCCGTAGATGGAGAAAATAAAGCTAAAATCACTATTGCCAAATCAGATGCCGCAAGAAAAGAAAAAGAAGCAGAAGCGATGAAAATTTCAGTTTCTGCCGAAAAAGTTCAACAAGCAAAAGCCCTTCAAGAAGCTTATCTGGCTGAAAAAGAAGCCGAACTTGCAAGAGCTGAAAAAGAAAAAGCAAGTAAGGAAGCCGATATTATCGTTCAGTCCGAAATAGCAAAACGCAAAGTGGAAATAGAAGCTGAAGCTGAAGCTGAAAAACGCCGTCGTGAAGCAAAAGGAGAAGCCGATGCGATTATTCTTAGAAAACAAGCCCAGGCTAAAGGCCTTTATGAAGTTTTGCAAAAACAAGCTCAGGGTTTTGATCAGGTCATTAAAGCTGCAAACGGAGAAACCAGAGATGCAGTTCTATTGCTTATAGCTGATAAACTACCGGAACTCGTAAAAATTCAAGTAGAAGCTATTAAAAATATTAAATTTGATAAAGTTGTGGTTTGGGAGAATGGTGGTAATAAAGAAAATGGCGGAAATGCAGCTGGATTTTTATCAAATATGTACAAAGCTGTTCCACCTATGACGGAACTTTTCAATATGGCTGGATTGGAATTACCTTCTTATTTGGGTGAAAAAATCAAAGAAGAGAAGAAAGAAGAAAAAGATAAAGTAAAGAAAAAGTCTTAAAATTTTATACGGAAATATTACATTCTTCTGAATAAAAAACGCAATTATTATTTAAATTGCGTTTTTTTATGTGTAAATTATTGATTTTTTGATATTTTTATTATATATTTGTGTCAAAGTTCATTCAACTTGAATGATTGTCTTTCCAAAACTCATTTACGACGTAGATGTCTTATATTTCTTATGCATTTGGTGAAGTTTCTTCATTGAATACTTACTACCTGTTTGTAAGTTATTTTATCATTATTTAATAAAAAGTATAGACATGAAAAAAATTCTCTATTTCCATTTTAATGTTGTTGCATTTTTACTTATTGTAATTTATTCGCAAAATTTGTTTTGTCAAACAGGTTATGTTGTCGATCATACTTGTTCAAATTTGGATGATATACCTGATTATTGGATTGATAAAGCAAAAACTGATTTACATATTACTTACAACCATACTTCTCATGGAAGCCAATTGACGACCGGAATGAATGCTCTGCGGGATTATCCTGATTTTGGAGATAAATACGCTTGGATTGATGATGCTCAAGGGGATAGTCAACATTTGAGTATGGATGATAGCGGTATTCCCGGAGCACCAAATGATCTTAGTCAAGGGGATCATGATAATGATGATAACGGTATTGCGGATTGGGCGGATGATACGTATGATTTTTTAGATGATCCGGACAATTATTATGTAAATGTAGTATTATGGTCATGGTGCAATATTGCAGGACATGATATACCGAGGTATTTGAATAGTATGGATTGGCTAATTGACAATTTTAGCGAGGGAGGATCTCATCCAAGAGCTGCTGAACATCCTGTAAAATTTGTCTTTATTACCGCTCATGCCAATGGCGGTGGAGAAGGTGATTCGTCAGATGCTCCAAATAATGATATAAGAGCTCATGTATCGGCAGATCCGGATAGAATCTTATATGATTTTTCCGATCTTGAAAATTATAATCCCGATGACGAATATTTTTTAGATAAACTTTTGACGGATAATCTCAATTATGATGCAAACAATGATGGTTATAGGGATACCAATTGGGGTGTTGAATATATAGCGAATCATGATGACAGCGAATTGGATAGACTTACTACGGGAGATAACGTATCAGGATATGACGGTTGTGAAAGTTGTGCTCATAGCAATACGGGAAACAATAATGAAGCCAGATTGAATTGTGTATTGAAAGGGAGAGCCGTATGGTATTTATTTGCACGACTAGCCGGCTGGGATGGTAATTCTACATCTAGTCCAATTGATTGGAAGACTCCATTAAAAGTGAAATCGGAAAAAGGTTTGCCGGTACTTGAGTGGTCCGTTTTTGATACATCTGAAGAAGATAAATTTATAATTGAACATAGTAATAACGGCATTTCGTTCTCTTCGATTGATAGCGCGACATACAAAAACGAAAAAAAGGAAATATATAATTTTAAGTATGTGGATTCTGTTCCTTTTACCGGATCAAATTACTATAGAATTAAGTACATAGACTGTAACGGATTGTATGAATATAGTAATATTGCTTATATCAATTATAAAAAGAAAGAATTATTGATATTTCCCAATCCTTTTATGAAAACAATCAAAATAAAAGTGTCTTCAGAGCAAAATATTGAATTTTTCAATTCATTCGGGGAAAAAGTAAAACAAATATTTCTGGATAAAGGTGAAAATATTATCGATTTGAATGGTTTGTCTTCAGGTATTTATTATATCAAAGATAATACCTCTCAAGTTTATAAAGTTCTAAAAATCAATAAATGAGATATTAACTGAAATTTTGGGACATCCAATTTATCAATCTTATCATTTTAAAGTAGAATATTCTTTTTTGTAATTTATTTGCGTAAAATCCTGGAAAAAATTTCAGAGTACAATCTGAGCTTAACATAGTGCTCTTTTGATATTTATCAATAGGATATAAAAAAATGAACTTGTTTGACAAATGATTGTTACCTTTGTGCAAAATTTGATAAAATGAGTAATAAAGAAAAATATAAAGTCAACCTTAAAGAAGGAAAATTACCATATAAAGTGAAAGATATCTCTCTCGCAGAATGGGGACGTAAAGAAATAGCACTGGCTGAAGCTGAAATGCCCGGATTAATGTCTCTGAGAGAAGAGTTTGGTAATGAAAAGCCCCTGAAAGGAGCAAGAATCGCCGGCTGCCTTCATATGACTATTCAGACTGCTGTATTGATAGAAACACTTCTCGAACTCGGAGCTGAAGTTGCTTGGTCTTCATGCAATATCTTTTCCACTCAAGATCAAGCTGCTGCCGCTATCGCTGATAGAGGCGTTCCGGTATATGCATGGAAAGGTGAAACGGAAGAAGAATATTGGTGGACTTTGGAACAAACACTGGATGCCTTTGAAGACGGTAAACAATTGACATTGATTTTGGATGACGGAGGTGATTTAACTAACGTGGTTTTAGACAAACACCCGGAATTGGTACCGGAATTAATCGGAATAAGCGAGGAAACAACAACCGGAGTTCACAGATTGTATGAAAGAGAAAAAAACGGTAAACTACCTGTACCTGCCATCAATGTAAATGACTCCGTTACAAAATCCAAATTTGATAATAAATACGGAACCAGGGAATCTGCGGTCGATGCTATTCGTCGTGCTACAGACCTGATGTTAGCCGGAAAAGTTGTTGTTGTTGCAGGATATGGCGATGTAGGAAAAGGAACTGCTGCTGCTTTTAAAAATTCGCAATGCCGTGTTATTGTAACTGAAATCGATCCTATCTGTGCTTTGCAAGCTGCTATGGAAGGATATGAGGTGAGAAAAATGGAAAATGTAATTTCCAATGCGGATATCGTTATTACCGCTACTGGAAATTTGAATGTTGTAGATGCCAAACATTTTAAGTTGATGAAAAACAATGCCGTTTTAGCCAATATAGGACACTTTGACAACGAGATTAATATGGCCTGGTTAAATGAGAACTACGGTGATACCAAAATCAATATCAAACCTCAGGTTGATAAGTATACAATTGACGACAAAGATATTATAGTATTAGCAGAAGGCAGATTGGTCAATCTTGGCTGCGCTACCGGACATCCGTCTTTTGTAATGTCCAATTCTTTTACCAATCAGGTATTGGCACAAATGGAATTGTACAAAAATAAAGATAAATACGAAAATAAAGTTTATGTATTACCCAAACACTTGGACGAAAAAGTTGCCAAATTGCATATATCTAAACTGGGAGTGGAATTGGAAGAATTGTCTGAAGAACAAGCAAAATATATTGATGTTCCAAAATCAGGTCCTTTTAAACCCGAGTATTACAGGTATTAAAATTGATAAAAAAAGAGCTTGAATCTAATTATTTCAAGCTCTTTTTTACTTTAAACCAACTACCTTCTTCTTCTTTTATCACGCCTTTCTTTTATTCTTTTAAGCAATTCCTCTTTGAATCTCCTTTCGGCAAAATGTAGCTTTACTACTTTTTTCGCCGGCAAAATCATCTTGAATTTTTCATAATAGTTTTTTGTCAAATTTAGTCTTTTTTGCTCGTTGTCAAAAAAGTTATCAATCAATTCATTTGCTTCTTCTTCTGAAATATCTTTTGGCCTTTGTTTTTTAAAATTCGGTCTCAACTCTCTTTCTTTTGCATTATATTCATTATAGAGAGGCCAAAATTTTTGAGCTTCTTCCGGTGTTAAATCCAATATACGGGTTATAAATGCTACTTTCTGAGCCTCTATTTTAGCTGCTATTTTATCATTTGGAGGCGGCATATGATCCATTGGATCCTGACCAAAAGCTATTCCGCTTACAAACAGCATTGAAATCATAATTAATACATACTTCATAATATTATAATTTTTTGTTTAAAATAATTGTTGTAAATCTTCTTCGTTAATATCATCAATGTCATTTTTTAGATAATTTTCAATGTCATCTAATGTTATCGTTGTTTCTTCAGTCATGGAAAAATCTTCCTCACTTAAGTACATTGCAAAATCCGAATCATTAAAATCATCTACATAAATATTTAGATATTCTATAATGTCACTACTCGCAATTTGATCAATTGGTTCCTGCTTAATATTGAAAGCAAATACAGCAGCTACCAGTATAACCAATGACGCAGCAATACCCATTATCCATTTATTGATCCCAAATGAAATAATTTTAGAAGTATTTTCTTTTTCTTTTAATCTGGTCAATACTGAATTCTGCATTTTATCAAAATATGCATCTGATACAGTATAAATATTGTCCTTTTTATATTTTGGTAAAGAAGATTCCATTTCTTCCAGTTCTTTATATAATTCTTTTTTCATTTTAAAATATTTATTGATATATGACAACCTGTTTTATATAATTCTCGATTTTTTTTACTGCATGATGATATGACGCTTTCAAAGCACCGACAGAAGTCCCTGTGATTTCCGACATATCACTGTAATTCATCTCTTCAAAGTACCTTAAACTGAATATTGCTTTTTGCTTCGGAGGAAGTTCTTCCAATGCTTTTTTTAGCATTTCTTTTACAAATTCACCATCCGAACCTTCTTCAGATTTTAAGGAATTAGTAAAATCACCCATTTCACTGCTTTCCATAAAACTGTTCTTGCGCATATTTTTCTTTAAAAAAGTCGTTGCTTCGTTGGTTGCAATCCTATAAAGCCAAGTAAATAGTTTTGATCTTCCTTCAAAATTATTGATATTTCTGAATACTTTGATAAATGTATTCTGCAATACATCATCTGTATCTTCATGATTTCCCAATATAGAACGAATATGATGATATAATCTTTGTTGATAAGCATCCATCAACATTTTAAAACCTGCATTCAGTGTTTTATCATTTTTGATTAATTTGATTATTTGCTCATCGGTGATTTTCATCCTTATTTTTTGTACATTTATATGACTATATGAAAAACAATAAGTTTAATTTAGAACAAAAATTTCATTGTTTTTATTATTTTTGTCAAAACATTAATCAATGAGATATACACCGGATCAGGAAAAAAAATATTTTGAACTTTCTCAAAAATTTCTCAACAAAGAAATCAAATTGAGTGAAATTGAGAAATTGAGAGATGTATTGAGATATCATGAATGGAAGTATTATATTCAAGACAATCCGGTCATAACAGATTATGACTATGATATTTTGTTTAAAAAATTAAAAAAACTCGAGGAACAATATCCTCAATCAATAACACCTGATTCCCCGACACAAAGAGTTTCCAGCGATTTAACAACGGATTTTCCTACGGTTAAACATCTTACCCCAATGATTTCTTTGGAAAATTCATACAATGAAACGGATTTGAAAGATTTTGATAACCAGGTAAAAAAATTAACCGGAATCGAACCGGAAACCAAAATCGAATATTCGGTGGAACCCAAATACGATGGAAGTACTATCGCCTTGGTTTACGAAAATGATTATTTGGTCAGGGGTGCTACACGGGGAAACGGTACCGAAGGTGATGATATCACCCCAAATGCAAAATCGATTTACTCTATACCGTTAAAAGCCGGATTTTCAAAAAGAAATATTGTCAAGGCTGAAATAAGAGGCGAAACATTGATTGGCAAAGACAGATTTTCAGAAATAAATGAACAAAGGCAGGAAGACGGTCTTCCTCTTTTTGCCAATCCCAGAAATGCTGCAGCGGGAACTTTGAGAATGAAAGATCCCGAAGAGGTCAGGAAAAGAGGACTTTTTGTTATAGTTTATCACCTTACTTATGCTGTTGACAAAAACGGAAACGATATGTTGCCGCAATTCGAAACCCATATTAATGCAATGCGGTTTTTAAAAGATATCGGTTTCAAAACACCTCACGAAGATACCAAAACATGTAAGGGTATTGATGATGCTATTGATTTTTGTGAAAAAATGGAAAAAACCAGAGACGAATTACCATTTGAAATAGATGGAATGGTGATCAAAGTTAATGAATTCAAACTTCAGGAAAAATGTGGGTCAACAGTTCATCATCCGCGCTGGGCAATCGCTTTCAAATTTAAAGCACAACAATCCGTATCTACATTGGAAAGAGTGGAATTTCAGGTTGGCAGATTCGGTACTATTACTCCTGTTGCAAAGATCACTCCCGTGCAATTGGCAGGTGCCACTATCCAGTCGGTATCATTGCACAATGAAGAATTTATAAAATCCAAAGATTTACATATTGGAGACAAAATACTTGTAGAAAGAGCCGGAGAAGTGATTCCTTATATCGTAAAAGCATTACCTGAATTGAGAAAGGGAACAGAAATTCCCGTCGAATTTCCTGAATTTTGTCCTGTTAATGATACGGAAACAAAAATCCCTCTAGTAAAAGCGGAAGAAGAATCTGCATGGTATTGTAAAAACTGTGTATGCGGCAAGGTAGATTTACAAAAATTAATTTTTCATGTTTCTAAAGACGGAATGAATATTGACGGTTTTGGTGAATCTTATGTGAGACGGTTTTGGGAATTGAAGTTAATTAAGGACTATTCCGATATTTATAATCTGGATTATGTTCTTATTTCCGGAATAGACGGCTTTGGTTCAAAATCAGTAGAAAATCTTAGAAATGCAATAGAAAAAGCTAAAAACAATCCGATTTGGAGAGTTATGCATAGTCTGAGCATAAAACATCTTGGAAAAAAAGCATCAAAACTGTTAGCGGAACATATTAATACTATTTGGGATCTGCAAACCTGGACAGAAGAAAGGTTCTTGGAAATAAAAGATATTGGACCAAGTCTTGCGGAATCCGTGATAAAATGGTTTAAAGACGAAAAAAATATCGCTGTCTTAAGAAAAATGGAAGAATATGGTGTAAATACTGAACAAACAGAAGAAGACCGTCCTGTTCAAATAGTAGAAAATGCTGTTTTCCACGATAAAACAATACTTTTTACCGGTTCTTTGCAACAGATGAAAAGAAAAGAAGCTCAAGAACTTGCGGCAAAAGCCGGAGCTAAAAATATCAGTGGCGTATCAAAAAATCTTGATATTTTGGTAGTAGGCGAAAAAGCAGGTTCTAAGTTGTCAAAAGCTCAGCAACTCGGTACAGTAGATATTATGACCGAACAAGAATTTCTTGATAAAATCAATGAAGCGGGATTGTTATAAGTGTTAAATAATAATTATTCTTCCAGGTATATTCCTAGTCCGGTTTTAAGCTTTATTAAATATAATTTTAGTCAATTTATCCTTATCCACAACATATTCCTCGCCCATATTAAACAAATCTTCTTTGATACGCTTCTTTCTAGCAGTGAAATGTAATGCATCAACTCCAATATCTTCAAATATCTTTGCATTAGAACCATTAATACCACTTCCTGCCATAATTTGAATTCTTCCTTTGCTAATATCAACCCAGTTCTTAATGTTATCTTTTCCCTCAATTGCAGTTATGGCTTTCCCCGAAGTGAGAATGCGATCAAATCCCTGATTTATCAATGATTCTAACGATTTGGTTGCATTTTTACAAAAATCAAATGCACGGTGAAAAGTTACACCTAAACCCAATGATTTGGAGTATTCCAATAATTTATTATTTTGATAATCATTTAATTCAAAATTTTCTGTCAAGCACCCAAAAACAACACCATTGGAACCTGCTTTTGCAATAGCTTCAATATTTTTCATCATTATAACCAATTCGTCAGAAGAATATACAAATCCTCCTCCCCGGGGTCTGATCATCACAAAAACATCAAGTGAACATTTTTCTACACAAGATTCTACAATACCAATAGAAGGAGTTAATCCACCTAAATCCAATGCACTACATAGTTCAATTCTGGTAGCTCCGTAATTATCTGCTACAATAGCGGTATCCACCCTTTCTACACAAACCTCAAAATCCATAATAAAACTGATTAAATCTTTACAGAACTGCCTGTAGCTGTCACCATTAACATACTCCCATTTTTCCCAATAGTTTCATAATCCAAATCAATACCTATCACTGCATTAGCACCTAATTCAAAAGCTTTTTCTTCCATTTCTTTTAATACAATATCCTTAGCTTCTATCAATACTTCCTCATAAGAAGCTGAACGTCCACCGACAATATCTACTATTCCTGCAAAAAAGTTTCTAATAATATTAGCACCAATAATTGTTTCACCAGAACCTATTCCGAGATATTCCCGAATTTTATATCTATCTAACGTATTTATTGTCGTTAGTATCATAAATCTAAATTTTTATTAGTTCTTTGTTTATCCTTCCAAACTATGAATTACAAGTCCGCTTCTCAATTTGGGTTCAAACCAAGTAGTCTTTGGCGGCATAATATTTCCCGAATCTGCAATATCAATCAATTGTTTCATTGAAACCGGATATAATGCAAATGCAACTTTCCAATCACCGGAATCAACTCTTTTGGACAATTCACTCAAACCTCTGATTCCTCCTATAAAATCTATTCTCTTTGATCTACGAAGATCTTCAATTCCCAATATAGGTTCAAGCACATTATTAGTAAGCACAGTTACATCTAGAACACCAATTGGATCATTATCATTATATGTACCTTGTTTAGCAGTCATCAAATACCATTTGCCACTTAGATACATACTAAATTCATGCAATTTTGAAGGTTTAAGTATTTCAGAACTTTCTTTAACTATATCAAATTTCTCTTTGATTTTAGCTAAAAAATCTTTTTCCGTCAAACCATTTAAGTCTTTTACTGTACGGTTATAATCCATTATTGCCAGTTGATCATCGGGAAAATGAACTGCTAAAAAATAATTGTATTCTTCTTCTCCTGTATGATTTGGGTTTTTAGATTTTTGTTCCGCACCGATTAATGCTGCAGCAGCAGTACGGTGATGTCCATCTGCAACATAAGTAAATGGAATTTTTTCGGCAAAAATCCTTGTAATATCATCAACGGTTTGTTTATCGTCAATTACCCAAAAATGATGCCCGATATTGTCCTCCGACACAAAATCATATTCAGCATCTTTATTATTGATAATATCGTTCATGATTATATCTAATTCTTCTACTTTTGGAAAAGCAAAGAAAACAGGTTCTATATTAGCATTATTAACACGTATATTAATCATTCTGTCTTCCTCTTTATCCGGTCTGGTGAGTTCATGCTTTTTAATAATTCCATCCAAATAATCCTGAACGGAAGCACCGGCAACTATTCCATATTGTGTACGTCCATCCATTGTTTGTCCATATATGTAATAATATTCTTCAGGATCCTGCTCTAAAATACCTGTAGCTTGAAAATTATCAAAATTTTCTCTGGATTTGTTATATACTTCTTCACTGTGTTCATCAATTCCGGGTTCAAAATCAATTTCAGCTCTGGTAATATGCAAAAGTGAATAAGGATTTCCTTCAGCCATTTGCCGTGCTTCATCTGAATTCATTACATCATAAGGAAGACTTGCAACCTGTTCTACAAGTTCTTGTGGAGGTCTTATACCTTTAAACGGTTTTATTTTTGCCATAAGTAATAATTTTAATAATACAATTTTCAAACTAAATTTCCGCTACAAAAGTACGCTAATTTATTAATTATATATAATTTTTCTGTTTATTAATCGGGTTAATATGCAAGAGTTGCTATAACGGAATATCCTATAAATGCTATTAGCAGAATTATAAAATAAATAAAGGAAAAAGCAAAAAATTTGAAAATTGTTTTTGTCCAAGACTGTTTGTAATAGTTGTGCATAGAAATTATATAATAAACAGCAGGACCGAAAGCCAATATATAACCCATTAAATTGTTTACTATATCGTTGTCTATCAGATTTCCTAGAGTATAAATTGTAAACAATACCAAAATTGCGGTATGATTGTGAAGGTTGAAAATCAAATGTTCTACATAATACTTTTTTTGACGAATGTAAATCAATTTGAAAATCAATGCAGCAAATGGAAGCAATAATATAATAAACCAATTGAGGTTTTTCAACATAAAATCAATTAGTTTTGCACTATCAAAATCTTTTGAGTTAAGGATATAAACCCATTTGTAGAAGACAGACTTTAGATATCCGTATTGCTTTGTATTAATATTGTATTTATTTTTTAATTTTTCAAAATCAAGGTGTTTGAGATCAAATATGCTGACTTTTATGTCATTAAAGATTTGGGTGGAATCACGATAAGCCTCTTTTATATATTTGTTCAATAAATAACCGGAAGTATCCAAAATATGCATCATAGTCGAATCCGAATACACAAATGCGCTATCATAAGACGCAAAGATACCGGATATTTTAAGCAAAATCATACTATCCGGCAATATGCTATCCAATTCATTATAACTAAGTCTTTTGGATTTGCCGACAAATGTGTTTTTCAACCCGGATTTGATAATATCCGGCAAATTATCTAATATGGTATCACCTTCATTTATTTTGATTTGAGCACTTGAGGTATCAAGGTTTTTTGTGTTTTCAGCCAATTTGAAATGGAATCCTTTTTTGGGTACATAATCAAGTGATAATTCTGATTTTGATTGCGGTTCTATTTTTTTTATTGATTTTATTTTTCCTACAATATTGATAATAATAAGCATCAGAACGATAGTGATAAAAAACAATCGCCACGGACTGGAATACGATGTGTATTTACCTTGAAAATATTCTTTTGTCAGTTTTCCCGGTATTAAAAGGGCTTTTAGGGTTTTTAATATTTTAAAATCAAAATTGAAAAAATTGTTGAAAAAATCCGAAAAAATATATTTTAAACTTATTTTCTTTTCTTTCGTGATTTGTCCGCATTGATGACAATATTTGGCACCGGGAACCAGATCAACACCGCAATTTTTACATTTTTTTATGTTATTATTTTCAATCAAAACAGTTTGTAATATTTGTCAAAAATAATAAAAATTTTATTTTAGTAATTAGTTTTCAAGAGTTAAAAACAATCGACCCGATTATTTTTATTTTTCCAATTCGTATTCAGTGAATAAATCAAGTATTTTAATTTGCTTTATTTCATAATTGCTAATAAATAATTCATTTCCCTTTTGGTTTCCGTTTTTACCAACATTTCGCATTCCATAGGTTAAATTCCATTCTGCAATATTGGCAAATGAGAATAATTTTCTAATATATTCACTATCGTCATAAGTGATGAGCCATTTATGATTTGTGTTTTTCAAAACTTGTGCAAAACGTTCGTGATCAAATATTTTGTGCAAATTTCCATTTTTGCCATACAAGGCTGATTTTGTAGCGGAATAATAAGGAGGATCAAGGAAAATAAACACATTTTCGCCTTCAGCTTTTAATAGTTTTTCATAATCAAAATCAGTAATTGTTGTGTTATCCAATATTTTTGATAATGCTTTTACCCTTTCAATACTTGATTGAGTAAATCTACGTTGAAATGCTGCATTTGAATATCCACCGCTTTCGGTAGTACCTGAAAATGTAATTCTGTTAAAAACAAAAAATGCAGCCGCTTTGTATAAACCATCAAAACCTTCAATGTTATTGAGCAAATACTTATGTAAATCTTTACCTGTTTTCCAATTGTCCTTCCAATATTGAATTTGTCTGATTAAATCATCTGAATTTTGTTGTGTTTGTTGCCAAAAATGAAATAAATTTTTATAAATATCATTTATCCAAAATTTCTTTTTCGGATATTTTTGTTTTAAATACACGAAAACCGAACCACCACCTAAAAAGGGTTCTCTATATTCATCAAATTGTGGAATTAACTGCATTATTGTATTTATAGCCCTGCTTTTACCACCGGGATATCTTAACGGACTTTTTATCATAATTATTCGGCTTTTTCTATTATTACTACAAAATTATTGATCTTTGCTTCTAAAAATAAATTTTCAATCATTTCAATTTGCTTGTTATTTAATTTATTTTTTTTAATATACGATTTAATTTTATCTTTTGTTGTTTTTGAATGAATGCTACCTGATAATTTAGTTGATGTTAATTTCAATACGGGAATTGATTTATATTCAGTATTGTCAATTTTAACATTTTTCAAATTGTTATAAAGTATCATTTTGAGTAATCCATCTTTGATATCACCTTTGCTCGGTAGAATTGAAATTCGTGAATGTTTTGCTTCAATTAAATAAAGTTTATCATTTTCTATCTTTATTTCATCGGTTGTGAAATAATATTTTCCACCGAGATAATTTTCTATGGTAATGGTTGCTTTTGTTAATGTTGATAAAGCTTCTTTTGGCTGGATAGTTTGCATTTCACGTTTTTGAGCTTCTTGTGCTTTCCGACGTGACATT
>Ga0256913_10000092_pt1 | contig 39034 bp, 30 predicted proteins | sample Axial_MatmetaG_FD_185970 | JGI IMG/M metagenome (GOLD analysis project Ga0256913, IMG submission 185970) | Deep-sea worm associated microbial mat communities from Axial Seamount, Juan de Fuca Ridge, Pacific Ocean - Axial_Mat | ecosystem: Environmental > Aquatic > Marine > Oceanic > Microbial... | reverse complement strand
AAAAAAGGCTGTTAGCTAATGAAGCCGGCTTAATAGACAAAATTTAGGCTCAAAACTTCTGTAACACTTATTATTGTTAGCTTTGAAACAAATCAAGATTATAAATAAAAAAAGCGACACTCAATGAGTGCCGCTTTTTAATTTATTAGTGCAGGTTTTTAGTACCTGTAATGTTCAGGTTTGTAAGGGCCTTCAGCACTTATGCCTAAATATTCAGCTTGTTCATCGGTAAGCTTTGTTAGTTTAACACCAATTTGTTCCAGGTGTAAGCGTGCTACCTCTTCATCAAGATATTTTGGTAGACGGAAAACATCAACATCATATTTACCACGGTTTTTCCAAAGGTCGAGTTGAGCCAGCGTTTGGTTGGTAAATGAATTACTCATTACAAACGACGGGTGGCCGGTAGCGCATCCAAGATTTACCAAGCGGCCTTCTGCTAACAGATAAATACAATGCCCGTCAGGGAAAATATATTTATCAACCTGAGGTTTGATGTTAATCTTTTTGATGCCGGGATAATTTTCAAGTTGTGAAACCTGAATTTCATTATCAAAATGACCAATATTACAAACAATGGCTTCATCTTTCATGGCAGCCATATGCTCGATGGTGATTACATCTTTGTTACCGGTTGTAGTAACAAAAATATTTCCTTCTTGCACACCTTCTTCCATGGTAGTAATTTCAAAACCTTCCATAGCTCCCTGAAGTGCACAAATAGGATCAATCTCGGTAACCAGAACACGAGCGCCGTAAGAACGCATCGAATGTGCTGATCCTTTACCAACATCACCGTAACCGGCAACTACAACAACTTTACCTGCAATCATAACATCAGTGGCACGTTTGATACCGTCAGCCAGTGATTCGCGACATCCGTACAGGTTGTCAAATTTTGATTTGGTAACAGAGTCGTTAACATTGATGGCAGGAATCAATAATTCTCCGGCTTCTTTCATTTGGTATAGACGATGAACACCTGTAGTTGTTTCTTCTGAAACGCCTGTCCACTCCTCGACAGTCCGGTGCCATTTAGTGGCATCTTCCTGTAGTGTTTTTTTCAGGATATCTAAAATAGCCTGTTCTTCTTCGCTGCCGGCTTCAACATCCAATGTGGAAGCATTATTTTCAGCAGCGTATCCTTTATGAATAAGCAGCGTAGCATCGCCACCATCATCAACAATCATGTGCGGGCCTTTTCCGTCAGGGAAAGAGAGCGCCTGCTTGGTGCACCACCAGTACTCATCAAGTGTTTCACCTTTCCAGGCAAAAACCGGAATACCTTTAGCAGCAATAGCGGCAGCAGCATGATCTTGTGTTGAGAAAATATTGCAACTTGCCCAACGAACATCGGCACCCAGTTCAACCAGTGTTTCAATCAAAACAGCAGTTTGAATGGTCATGTGTAATGAGCCCGTGATGCGAGCTCCTTTTAAGGGTTTTTCTTCACCATATTTTTTGCGGAGAGCCATTAAACCAGGCATCTCTTTTTCAGCAATATCAAGTTCCTTGCGACCCCAGTCGGCAAGGTTGATGTCTGCAACTTTATATTGCAATTCTGTGTTTACAGCAACTTCTGACATATATATATTATTTAAAATCGTTTAGTTTCCTAATTTTTTTTGGCTGCAAAGATACTAAAAGGATTGATACGAATACTTTAGGATTTTTACCGGAGTGTACGGTTCTTTGTTTCGTAATAATCCAAAGGTCTGAGCACCTTATCGAATACATAATACTGCAGAAGTACAAAGTCTTCTCCGTGATTGATGGATCCGTATAGCCGGTCTAGATCAACAGGAACTAATTCTTCATAGGCTTCGTTCACTTCGTCAGGAAATCGGTTCTTGTCAAACATAATTACCTTGGTAGTGTCGTTTTGCTTATTTACTACAATAAGCTTATAAACAGGCGTGGCATGAAGGATTGAGTCAATTCGTTGAGGTGCTAAAATATTATTCAATCTCGATTCGTATCTTAAATCTTTAAAAGAGGTAAGGAAATTCAAGAGCTTTAGCGTGTCGTAATCCATTACTTTTGAGTTGTTGGAAAGGCGTGTTATTTCAAAACTGCCCATGGCATCTACCACCTTTACCTCGAAACTATTTTTTGGATCTTTAATGTTTTCGTACTTTACAAGTTTGATGTCGGAAAGCTTCTGATTGAAAACAGTATGGCTTTTCCAGTCATCAGGAACCGGGGTGAACCTTACCGAAACAAATCCTCTGAATCCGGGAATATTAACGATGTAAGGACGTTTTGCACCTTCCATCAGCATGTAGGTTCCAAGATTGTTTTGCGTAACATCGCCCACGAAAAATACTTTGGTTCTTTTTTCGTGATAAAATAGTTTTACCTTATTAAATAGATTTATGTGTGGAACGTTTTGGTATATTTCAACTTTAATTGATGAGCTCGATAAACGTTTGACAACATTGTTATGGCTGGCTTTTGAAACCGGTGCTTTAACTCTAATCTTTTTGATGGTTTCCAGTAAAAAATCAACGGCTCTTTGATTGGCGGGGTACTTGTGATTGAGTATCCATCCGTGGCCGGTTCGTTCGAGCAATGATTCATTTATGCTGTTATCGGCAAGAAAAATTCTTGTAATTGAAGCAGTATCTCTTACAGAAAAATCAGATTCATTATCTTTTAATGTACTGTAATGATTGCCGGTGAATACCGCAACAGCAGCCAGCAATATGATGATAATAATCAGAATTAAACTTTTATTTTTCACGCTTCTTTTGTTTTTATACGATTATTTCTAATCTATTATGATAATTCCATTGTAACTATTTACTATCAAAGGTTAATGTTAACGACACTCTTTCTTTGTGAACCTTAGTGCCTTCTTCCCGGCTCTTCGTGATACAGTTTTTACACGAAGTTACTCAAAGAAGCTCAAAGTGACACGAAGGTTATTTAATAGTTATTTAAAGCACACACATCCACTTCTTTAACATGTTAATTAGTTACATTATTTTGAGTATTTTCTTTTTCGCAACCACATTAATAGCAATCCTGTAAGAATTACCAATAGAATGGGAACGACTACATTCACTACCTGAATCATAACCCTGTTTTTATTTACTTTGGTCATATCGAGCATACGGAGCTTAACTTCTCGAGACCTGATTGATACAACCTCAGAACCATTGGTTAAATAGTTTAGTGCATTTAATAAAAACTCTTTGTTTCCAAACGTTTCTCGTGTAAACTGATCGTAACCCAGTGGAAGCGGATAACCCTCAGGGATTTTAAACTGATTACGAATAATATCACCGTCTGAGACTATAATCATACTGGTATTTAGACTGTGATTCTTGAAACCAATCTCTTTTGCTTCCATTAAAGAGGGTGGAATACGATTGTCGTAAAACGACTGGAATGTTCCTTCCAAAAGAATAGCCAGCGCCCTTGGAGGCCCATGGTAGAGTTTTTCGTTGGGTTTTTGTTTTAACATCGAAAGTGAAATAACAGCAGGAATTTTTACAGTTCGTGAGTAGGGAGAACTTTGTAGTAAAACAGTTTTTTTAACATTTTTCACTCTGTTTGTGTCGAGGCTGCTTACAAACTGTGTTTTTATGGCATTTAGGTTCCGAACCACGGGATGCTGCGAAACGGGTGTAACGATAGGGAAATAGTACCACAGGAAAAAGTCGATTTGAGGTTGATTGCCCATCATACCTGTTTTTAAGGGAATGGGCATGGCGTTCAAATCCATAATAAGGTCTTTGTTTATTTTTACACCATATGTAAAAAGCTGATCCTGAAGTTTTAGGTTTGCATCAACAGCAACGGTAGAAGCTGTTCGTTGAATGCTGTCCATGGAGGCTACCACCGGATCAAGCAGCCATAAAATCTTTCCCCCATGCATCAGATATTGATCAATGATAAATTTGTCTTTTTCAGAAAAGACCGTGGTTGGTTTAGCGATGATGATAGCAGCAAACAGAGGAGTTATCCGGTATTCATTCTTTATTGAATCCTCCAAAGTGCGTTTGACCAAAGCGTTGATATCCTCGTCAATTGCAAACCGTTCAACCACATAATCTTGTTTCAGTGTTTGAGTAATATCCCATACATCTTTTTCGTTAAGCTCACCATGACCTTCAATAAAAGCAATGTGCTGTTTTTTCTTTCGCGAAACTCTTTTGATGGATTCAATAAACTTATATTCTAAATCTTCGATGGAATTGTTTAAAACGGCTTGCGGAGGTACGTTGATTTGTGCATCCAACAGTTCAATTGGAAGCTCTTTTTCGCGAAAGGTAACAATGGCTCCCGGAAAGATAACCTGTTGTTCCATGCCGCTTTTTGTTTTCACCTGTAAATTTGTAGGCTTGAGACCTTGCTCCATTAATAGTTTATAAGTATCATTTCTTTCCTGTGGATCTTCACTTTCCGAAGGGTTGATGAATTCGTATTGAATATTGCTATTGTAAGCCCTGAATTCATCCAAAAGCTCTTTGGTTTCGCGGCGAAGGCGTTTGAACCCTGCCGGGAAATCCCCTTCGAGATATACTCTGAAGAAAACAATGTCGTCAAGATTTGTTAATACATCCTTTGTTGATTGAGCCAAAGTGTATCGTTTCTCGGATGTAAGGTCGAAACGGGTAAACCATACTGAACTTAATAACCCAATGATAATAATGGTGATAACCAAGATAAGTAGCTGGAGATAGTTTTGACGCTTGATATTTTTTCTATTGTTGTTCATAGCTACCATTTACGACTTGCCAGGGAAAACTTCGTTAAAAAGATAAATAGTCCGGTTAAGCTAACAAAATAAACTAAATCGCGGGTATCAATCACCCCACGACTAATGGAACTATAATGATCAGATATACCAAGTGATTTGATAAACAAGTCAATATTCCCGAATAGCTCCAGCGAATAAATAAATTCGAAACCGAGGTATAAGAATGCGCTTAGAATAACAGCCAGAACAAATGAAACAACCGGGTTATCGGTAACAGCTGAAGCAAAGATACCAATGGAAACGAACACTGCACTTAACAAAAAGAGGCCTAAAAACGAACCCCAGAATCCACCGGTATCAATATTCCCAACCGGCATTCCCATTTTATATACAGTCAGATAATATATTATGGTTGGTAAAAGTGAAAATATTACCAATGCTATGGCTGCGAGATATTTTGCCCATATAATCTGGAAATCAGAAAGAGGACGGGTGAATAGTAATTCAATGGTGCCGCTTTTTCGTTCGTCAGCAAACGTACGCATGGTTACTGCTGGTACCAGAAAAAGAAAAACAAAAGGTCCGATGATAAAAAGTCCGTCCAGGTTGGCATAGCCATAATCCAGGATATTGGATTCGGAAGGAATGACCCATAAAAACAGACCGGTAATAGCCAGGAATATCGTAATAACAATAAATCCGGTTAGAGAACTTAAAAAACTCCGTATTTCCTTAAGGAATAACGCCCACATAATTTCCTTCCCTTTTTTAACGAGGAGCAAAAATAATAACTTTTAACAGGTATCAGGTTAAAAGGTGTTAAGGAATTAAGATATCTGATGTAAGATGTGTGATTTTTGGTTTGCCAGATTGTATGCAAATCATCAATCTTCAATAAATCTGCTTCCTTACATCTAATATCAGCTTTCTCAAATCTACTGGTACATAGCCTCTCGCTGCTCTTTTAGTTTTTCATCCGAAATATAATCATCGTAACTCATCATTTTGTCTATAATTCCGTTTGGAGTGAGTTCGATAATTCTGTTACAAACAGTTTGAATAAACTGATGGTCATGCGATGACATAAATACATTACCGGGATATTTCATCAGGTTGTTGTTGAAAGCCTGGATGGATTCCAGGTCAAGGTGGTTGGTTGGGGTGTCCAATATCAGTGCATTAGCGTCGGTAAGCATCATCTTGGCAATCATGCAACGCATTTTTTCTCCCCCTGATAATACATTTACCCGCTTGGTGGTTTCTTCACCGGTAAACAGCATCTTGCCAAGATATCCCTTAATATAAAGTTCGGTGGTGTCGGTTGAGAACTGAGCCAGCCAGTCGAACAGGGTCATGTCGCTGTTAAAAAATGCTGAGTTATCGATGGGTAGGTGAGCATAGGTTATGGTTTGCCCCCACAGGTAATCACCCGTATCAGCTTTTCTGTGTCCGGTGATAATTTCAAAAAGTGCAGTCATAGCACGCGGGTCTTTCGAAAGGAAGATGATTTTGTCGTTTTTATTGGTAGTAAATTCAACATCTTTAAATAAAACTTTACCATCCTCGGCTGTGGCACTCAATCCTGTAACATCAAGAATTTTATCGCCGGCAGGACGTTCAGGTGTAAATATAATTCCGGGGTATTTACGTGTTGAAGGTTTAATGTCTTCAACATTGAGTTTCTCCAGCATCTTTTTTCGGCTGGTAGTTTGTTTTGACTTGGAAGCGTTGGCGCTGAACCGTGCAATAAACTCCTGAAGTTCTTTTCTTTTCTCAGCTGCTTTTTTGTTCTGCTTCGACTGTTGTCGTAAAGCCAGCTGACTACTTTCATACCAAAAACTATAATTACCTGCAAACATGGTTGCTTTTCCAAAATCAATGTCCACGGTGTGAGTGCTGATGGCATCCAGAAAGTGCCTGTCGTGCGAAACAACCAAAACTGTATTTTCGTAATTGGCCAGATAGTTTTCAAGCCAAACTACTGTTTCAAGGTCAAGGTCGTTGGTAGGCTCATCAAGCAGCAGGTTGTCAGGATTACCGAAAAGGGCCTGTGCCAATAGCACCCTTACTTTTTGTTTTCCGCTCATGTCCTTCATTAAGGTATAATGAAACTCCTCCTTAATTCCTAAATTGCTTAATAAGGTAGCAGCATCGCTTTCGGCATTCCATCCATTCATTTCGGCAAACCGGGTTTCAAGGTCAGCAGTACGAAGGCCGTCTTTATCCGTAAAATCGGCTTTGGCATAAAGAGTATCTTTTTCCTGCATGATGTCCCAGAGTTCTGTATGTCCTTTTAAAACTGTGTCAAGAACTGTAAACTCATCGAAAGCGTTGTGATCCTGACTCAATACCGAAAGGCTTTCACCGGGGCCAAAGCTCACGTGTCCTGCCGTGGAATCCATCTCGCCAGAGATTACTTTTAATAATGTGGATTTTCCGGCGCCGTTGGCACCAATAATACCATAGCAATTACCGGCAGTGAAAGTTAAATTTACTTCCTGGAACAATACTCTTTTACCGAATTGAATTCTTATATCAGAAACTGTAATCATTTAAAATCATTTTAATCATTAAAAACCCAGTTGTGTGTTAACTATATAATGGAATAGGTGAAATGATAAGGGTTTTTTAAAGGGCTGCAAAAGTAAGTATAATTATAATATGAATTTGAGACTTTTACTCTTTGTAAAGCCTGTTTTTGTTGTTGCTTGATAAAATGGGGAGACGATTCTTAATCTAGCGTGTTTTATTGTTAGGTTTAATGCTAAAAGCAGCCGAATGATATTCTAAACACCAGTAATACAGACAGATAACAACTATCTTGTTTTTTTTGAAAAAAACATTCTTATTAATTTGCATTTACAATAAATAGTATAGTATATTTGCACCCTTAAATAGAAAAACTAAAAGTACTAAACAAACTAAACAAACTAAAGTGAAATCCTAAAATTGGTATTTTTCCATTAAATGTATTATAGTAATTAATTATCAATAAGTTGTTAATTTATAATTACTTGAGAAGAAAAGTTTATTGACTTTGTTTTGCTATTTGCAAAAGGGGTAATATTTAGTAGATAAATAGCCAACTATTATTAACTAGAACTTATTATTATGATTAATAAACAAGGCTTTATAAACACAAGTTAATTGTAGTTTTTCAACTAACCAACAAAATAATTTACCAAAATCTTACAAAGCATTTTAATAATATTTCTTAACAACTAAACTTTACAATTATGTACAAATTACTTTATGTATTTATGGCTGTCTTATTGATAGGTATGGTTTCTTGTAATAAAGACCTGCCTCAGCCAAATCCTGTTGAAAACGGACAGGGTGAGATTCAATTCAACATCATTCAATCATCTTTTAGTAACTTTAAGGATGGTAATGATGAAACTCCTGAATGTTCCAGCCTAACCTGGTCGTATGCTAAATTTGAATTGGGTGGCGTTACTTACACAAGCCCAATCATTACAATGCCTGGTGGAGACCTTTTAACACAAGTAGTTAAATTAGATACCGGCAACTATCAGCTAACATCTTTTTATGTTTACAACGATAATGGAACGCCTAATGATGATACTGATGACGTATTAGTCAGAGCTGCCCCTAAGCCAAACTCAGAATACTGGAGTTTGATGAAAAATAAACTGAACCTTGAGATTCATATTGATGCCTTTAAAAAAATATCTTTTGAGGTAGATGTTCTGTGTTATGAAGATGTATATTATGAAGCATTTGGTTTTACCTGGCTTGATATTAATGATGTTAAAATAGAGAAATTATGTTTGTTTGGAGACGTTTGTACTGGTAAATTATCCGATTTTGAAGGATCAGATTATGAGAATCAGGAAAACGGTTTACAAATGGATATGCCTGCCATATTTCTTGTAGAATTATATAAAGAAGGTGTACTTCAAAGAACCTTTACAAATGAAAGCTGGCATGGTGAAGGAGAGTGTCTTGAGATTCACTGGGCAAATGATATGGATCTTGTTGAGCATTTCTCACTGGTTTTGAAAGTTTTGCTTCCATATGGTAATGATTTTTCATATAGAGAAGTTGATAGCATTTCATTTACTGATGATGCGCTGGGTTTAATAACCGGCAATGACAACGTATTGGATTTTACTGTGGGTAACTGTAATATTGATGGTGCTGATTACGTATATCCTGCATGGATTAATGTTCCTGACCCAAGTGTTGAGTTTACAATGACTTTACAAAATCAGGTTGGTGCGTCACAATATGGAACTTACATAGGATATGATTTTTCCGGAATCCCTGCTGGATTTGATGTATGGGATGGTGGATGGCCAGGATGGTGTGGAGACTCAATCACTCACATTACCACCGGAGTTGATTATACTGCTCATTTTGTAAATTCACTTCAGCCTTTACCTGCTTCATTTAGATGGAATCAAACACAGGTAAGTGTTTTAAACTGGCTTATCAATCACTTATCCGACTATTTTGAAGGTATTAATTTAGAAGATTTTACTGCTTATAGCGCCGGTTATCAGCCAGGCGATTGGAGGACTATCCAAAATGCCATTTGGGGTATTACTAATAATGCAAGTGTAATGGGGTTAGCGCAAACAATGAAATCCGATGCAAATAGCAATGGAGTTGGATACAGACCTTTACCAGGTGAGTATGCAGTTATTTTTATTGATGTAAATAACACTGTTCAACTTCAGATAATACTAGTTGACCCTTGATATGGTTGTTAATTCAACCGAGTTTTATTAAACATTTGAAAGTGTAGTCCTTTGGGCTACACTTTTTTTATACCAGTACTTGTATGTTTTCAACTCCTTCATTGGGTTAGTAACCTATATCAATATATCTACGTGAATCACCCAATCTTTTACGTATTTCCACTAAAAGCCGGGTTCAACTGGTAAACCCCACAATGGTTTTGGTTAATATTGTAGTGATAAAAGTAGTTCACAAACCCTAAAAAATTTAAAAAATGTCGAACGTATATGAACAAAAGGTAAACGACTTTATGGCTAAAGTCATTGCCAAAAATCCAAGCGAAGTTGAATTCCATCAGGCAGTTCACGAAGTAGTTGAATCATTGATTCCTTTCATTGAGGAGAACCCTCATTATAAGGATGCCAAAATTCTTGAAAGAATGGTAGAGCCTGAAAGAGTTATCATGTTTCGTGTTCCATGGTTGAACGATAAAGGTGAAGTACAAATCAATCGTGGCTTCCGTATTGAGATGAACAGCGCCATCGGACCTTACAAAGGTGGTCTTCGTTTTCACCCAACAGTAAATCTTGGAATCCTTAAATTCCTTGCTTTTGAGCAGGTATTCAAAAATTCACTTACAACACTTCCTATGGGTGGTGGTAAAGGTGGTTCTGATTTCGATCCTAAAGGAAAATCAGACAATGAAGTTATGCGTTTCGCACAAAGCTTTATGAGTGAACTTTTCCGTCACATTGGACCGAATACTGACGTTCCTGCCGGTGATATTGGTGTTGGTGGCCGTGAAATTGGTTTCCTCTTTGGTCAGTACAAACGTCTTCGCAACGAATTTACAGGTATTCTTACCGGTAAAGGACTTGAGTGGGGTGGTTCGTTAATTCGTCCTGAAGCTACCGGTTATGGTGCTACTTATTTTGCTGAAGAGATGCTGAACACACGTGGTGACAGTCTTAAAGGTAAAGTTGTTGCTATTTCAGGTTCAGGTAATGTTGCTCAGTATGCTACTGAAAAAGTTACTCAAATGGGTGGTAAAGTAGTTACACTTTCTGATTCACAAGGTTACATTTATGATCCAAACGGAATTGATGCTGAGAAATTAGCTTTCGTTATGGATTTGAAAAATGTTAAACGTGGCCGTATTAAAGAATACGCTGACAAATATGGTGTTGATTTCATCGAAGGAAAACGTCCTTGGGGTGTTAAATGTGATGTGGCTATGCCTTGTGCTACACAAAATGAAGTTAACGAAGACGAAGCCAAAACACTTATGGCTAACGGATGTTTCGTTATCTCAGAAGGTGCTAACATGCCTTCAACTCCTGAAGCTATTGCTGTATATCAGGATGCTAAAATCCTTTACGGTCCTGGTAAAGCTGCCAATGCAGGCGGTGTTGCCGTTTCAGGTTTAGAGATGAGTCAAAACTCAATGCGTTACAACTGGACACGCGAAGAGGTTGATGCTAAATTACATCAGATTATGAAAGATATCCACACAACCTGTGTTAAATGGGGTAAAGATGGTGATTACATCGACTACTTCAAAGGTGCTAACATTGGTGGCTTCGTTAAAGTTGCTGATTCAATGCTCGCTCAGGGTCTGGTATAAAGATTCTAAAAACAGCTTAAATAAAAAGCCGCTTCCGAAAGGAAAGCGGCTTTTTCGTTTTAAGCAAATTGATTTCGATCAATATACTTTATATTTCCAGTATCCTTTCAAGCATTTCCTGAATCAGGTTCTCCATGCTGGCTTTATAATTAGGGTTAAAATTATCACTGATGCGGTTGGCAATAATATCGCAAACCGTCATTGCTTCGTGGCCTAACATGGCCGAAAGCGAATACAATGCAGATGTTTCCATTTCAAAATTAGTAACCTGATATCCTTCGAACCCAAATTGACGAGCTCGATCGATAATGGTATCGTCTTTTACCTTTAGCCGCAATTCGCGGCCTTGTGGTGCATAAAATCCGGGAGCTGTTAAAGTAATACCCTTTTTCCAGTCACCCGATAAAGCATCAATTAAAAACTCTGAGCCCTTAATAGCATAAGGTTTTGGCAAATCACTATCCCACTTCATGGTTTTGATAAAATCTTCTGTAAGACTTTTTTCAATAACGTGAGGGCCATCAGCATAAAACCAGGCTAAACCATCAAGCCCCAATGCATAAGCTGAAACAACATAACTCTGATCAACAGGAATATTTTCCTGTAATGCACCTGATGTGCCAATTCTAATCAGGTTAAGTGAAGTAACCTCCCCTTTTGGTAATTTGGTCTTGAAATCAATATTAAACAAAGCATCCAATTCATTGACTACGATTTCAATATTGTCGGTTCCCATTCCTGTGGACAGAACCGAAATTCTTTTATCTTTATAATACCCGGTAAAAGTGTTTATCTCGCGGTTTGATTTGCTCAGTTCTATTCTGTCAAAATGATCAGCAATTATTTTAGCTCTTCCCGGATCTCCTACTAAAAATATAGTATCAGACACATCTCCTGGAAACAAATTTAGGTGATAAACTGCACCAGCAGAGTTTAGTACCAATTCTGCATTCTTCATTTTCCTCATAGTTCCATTTTTTGAATAATTTTGCAAAAATAGTATTAAAACCATCACCATGGACAATAAGAACCCTACAGTCCTGATTCCCTTTAACTTTGATATCGAATCAAAGGCATCTCTCAATTTTGCTATCCGGCACGTTAAAGATTATCATTACAACGTGATACTCCTTCATGTTATTGAAAGGTCAGAAAGGTTAGCAGATGTAATTGTAAAAGATAATGTTGTAAATCTGGTATCTAATGAGTTGAGGACCATGGTTAACAAGATTGAGAGAATTGATGATATCAATGTTAAAATTGTTGTTAGAACCGGAAAACCTTATAAAGAGATCTTAAGTGTTGCCATTGAATTCGGTGCTGATTTTATTATCATGGGAACACGTGAGCGAGAAGAAAAGGCAATCAGCAACCCAAAATTGGGGTCGGTAGCCGGGAAAATTATCAGACTTTCACCCATTCCTGTGATAACTTTTCGCGAAGGAAATCTTTCTTATGTGAAGAATATCTTACTCCCACTTGATTTTAATAAAGGTATTCAACAAAAGGTTGTCAATGCAATCAGGTTGGCTAAAGCATTTAATGCCACCATTCATGTGGTTTCGATTGTTTGGAAAAAGAAGGAAAAAATCAGCCGGCGTGTTAACCTGCTTATGGACAAAACCATTAGGCGCATTGAAGCTGAGGGAGTAAAAACAAAATCTGAATTTATTTCAACGGAGGGCGGTGGTAAAAAGATGTTCTTAATCGAGGTAATTAAGTATGCCAACAACAACGATATTGATTTAATTATGATTATGACCCAGTCGGAACGTCCGTTGGTAAAGTATTTTATGAGTGCTTCGGCTTATTCCATTATCCGCAAATCATCAACACCTGTTCTGACGATTACACCCAAATATGTTGAAAATGATTTTGAATAGTAGTAAATGCATCTGATTGTGCTCCAAACCTTACCAGTAAAAATCCAATGAAAGCAGAAATAATATCCATAGGAGATGAATTATTAATTGGCCAGGTGATTAACACCAATGCCAGCTGGATGGCAACCGAATTAACCTTATACGGAATTAACGTTGTTCATATTGCAGCTGTTTCTGATAAAGGTGAAGCTATTCGCGATGCACTCGACCAGGCCTCTGAAAGAGCTGATATTATTTTAATGACCGGAGGGCTTGGCCCCACCAAAGATGATATAACGAAAAAAATATTGGCTGATTATTTTAACTCGGAAATGTTTTTTCATGAACCTACTTTTGAACAGGTTAAAAAAGTATTTAGAGCAAGACACTTTGAAGTTACCGAAGTAAACCGGCAGCAGGCATTAATTCCGGAAAAATGTACTCCTCTGTTTAATCGAAACGGTACAGCACCCGGAATGTGGTTCGAGCGTGAGGGAAAAGTTTTTGTTTCGATGCCCGGGGTTCCTTTCGAAACAAAGGTGTTGATGAAAGAGCAGGTTCTTCCAAAATTGAAGGAGCACTTTCACCTGGGTGTAATTATTCATAAAACGGTCATGACCACAGGAATGGGAGAATCGTTTTTGGCAGAAATAATTAAAGACTGGGAAAACAACTTACCTGATTCCGTTAAACTGGCTTACCTTCCTCAACCAGGTATTGTTCGCCTTCGGCTGACAGCTAAGGGAAACGACGAAGCCAATCTTCGTAATAAAATTGATGTGCTGGTTTCCGACCTTCATTCATACATTGACGATCTGATATTTGGTTACAATGATGTTTCTTTGGAAGAAGTTGTTGGCAATCTTTTAAACGAGCAGGGCAAAACAGTATCTACTGCCGAGAGTTGCACCGGAGGTTATATAGCTCATCTGATAACTTCAATAGCAGGTAGCTCAAATTATTTTACCGGTTCGGTGGTGTCCTATTCTAACGAAGCAAAGATGAACATATTGGAAGTATCAAAAGATGATATTGATCTCCACGGTGCCGTTAGCAAAGAGGTGGTTGAAGCAATGGCTCTGGGAGTTCAGAAAAAGTTAAATACTGATTATGCTGTTGCCACTTCAGGAATTGCAGGACCCGATGGTGGTACTGACGATAAACCAGTGGGAACAACATGGATTGCTCTGGCAACACCAAATGGAGTATTGTCGAAAAGATTTCATTTTGGTGAACACAGGGGCCGAAATATCCGCCGCGCAGCTTTGGCAGCACTTAATCTGCTTCGGCTTGTATTGATAAAATAGCGTAATCAATCATTTATTCCCTGATTGCCAAACACTGATTAATGATTTTAAAGTATGCTTAGATAAAGATAGTTAAAACTATAATTCTGGTAATTGTAATTTTTTTGTGCTTTGCATAGCTTTAACTTTAGATGCTATAGTCACTTTAAGCTCTCCAAACTTTTTTATCAATAGTTTATTACCTTTGCAAATTCAATATTGAATTTTATTATCCCCTTTCCCAAATGAATTTTAAAGAACTTAAACTATCCGATACTTTACTGGAGGCTATTTCTTATATGGGTTTCGAAGAAGCAACCCCTATTCAGGAACAAGCTATTCCGGCTATTCTCGATAAAAAAGACCTGATTGCCTGTGCTCAAACAGGAACAGGCAAAACGGCAGCTTTTATTCTTCCTGTTCTTAATGCTTTACTGGAAGAAGATGTACAACACAAAACCAGGGTTTTGGTTATTGTACCAACACGTGAACTTGCCCTGCAAATTGATCAGCAAATACAAGGCTTCTCCTATTTCACCCATGCCGAGTCCATAGCCATTTATGGTGGCGGAACGGGCTCGGAATGGGATCAGCAAAAACGCGCGTTAACCAGTGGTTCCGAAATCGTGGTAGCTACTCCCGGAAAACTTATCTCCCATCTCAATATGGGGTACGTTAAATTTGATGACATTAAATATCTTATCCTTGACGAAGCTGACCGTATGCTCGATATGGGCTTTTATGACGATATTCAAAAGATAATCACCTTTCTTCCAAAAGAGAGGCAAACACTGATGTTTAGTGCTACCATGCCACCAAAAATAAAAACCCTTGCATCAAGAACCTTAAAAAATCCGGTAGAAATTACCATTGGGCTTTCCAAACCTGCCGAAGGTGTTGAGCAGGAAGCTTTCTTAACCTACGAAGCGCAGAAAACGCCATTAATTAAAAAACTTATTTTCGACAAACCGGAAGCCAAAAGTATCCTGATTTTCACCTCTACAAAAAAGAAGGTGAACGATATTGTTCGGGGAGTAAGAGGTAATGGCTACAAAGTGGAAGGTATCTCCTCCGATCTTGAGCAGGTTCGTCGTGAAGATGTACTGCGTGGTTTTCGCTCCAAACAAACCCGGGTGCTGGTGGCAACTGATGTATTAAGTCGTGGTATTGATATTAAAGACATAGATATTGTCATCAATTATGATGTGCCCGGTGATGCCGAAGATTATGTTCATCGTGTTGGCCGTACCGCTCGTGCTGCCACCACCGGATTGGCTGTTACACTCATTAACGAAGATGATATGTACAAATTCAGCCGCATTGAAGCCCTGATTGGAAAAGAGGTAAAAAAGCTGCCACTACCAGATTCCATTGGTGAAGGCCCTGTCTGGAAAGTCAGTCAAAGAGGAGGGGGACGACGTTTCACTGGTAAAAAACGATATCCTAAAAAAGGTGGAAATAACAGAGGTGGTTTCAAAGGTAAAAGAAGAGAAAAGAAATAAAGGGAAGAATATCGGGTTTGCGAAATCAGATATTTGATATGATATTTACAGAATGTCATCCGTTTGATAGTGATTGAATAAACCGTCTTCTCTTTACCCGTTAAACAGTGATGGCGAGCCTGTTGGTTGTTGTAAACACTAAGAACACCCACACTTTATCACCCTGAACTTGTTTCAGGGTCTATCATGTACTATGCTTTTTGGGACAGGATGGCTTGGGAGATTCCTCGTCGCTCCCCGAAAGCATTCGGGTTCGCTTCCCTCGGGATGACGTAGGGTTGTGTTGCAAGTCTTCGTTATTCCGACAACGAAGGAGGAGAATCGGATATCGGATATCAGATATCAGATATTTGATATTAGATTTGTTTAAGGATTTCCTCTGCTTCCCGATGATTATCAGGTGGAGGGTGGAGTAGTGCTTTTTCGATATTTCAAATCGTAAATAAAAAAACCTGACAATCAATGATTATCAGGTTTTGAATGAAGTGGTGCCACCTGGAATTGAACCAGGGACACACGGATTTTCAGTCCGTTGCTCTACCAACTGAGCTATGGCACCTTCTTTTTTGGAGGCGCAAAGATATATATTTTTTTTATACTCCAAATCATTCTTCAAAATATTTTCATTTTATTTCGCTACCTCTTTATAGAAATGTACTTTTGCACTTCAAACACTTTTATGCAACGGTTGATTATTGACATTGGGAATAGTTTGGTGAAGTTGGCAGTTTATAATAACGACCAGACCATCATGACAGGAGAGATTCGGGAACCCGACACAGGTTACATACAAAAACTAATTGCTTATTATCCCGAAATAAAAAGCTCCATACTATCTGCCGTTAAAAATTATCCAATTGAAATCGATAAATTATTAAGAGGAAACTTTTTTCATATCCGTCTTGACAGTCAAACCCCACTTCCTTTTACAAATCAGTACACAACGCCCGAAACCTTAGGAAAAGACAGAATAGCTGCCGCTGCTGCCGCTGTAAAGTTATTCCCCAATAAAAATGTTCTGGTTATTGATGCCGGGACTTCCATAACTTATGAAATGGTAACAGAAAAGGGAGTTTATCTTGGCGGAGGTATAAGTCCGGGTATTCAGATGCGATTTAAAGCATTGAATACTTTTACGGGAAAACTTCCGTTAATTACAACAATTGATGATGCAGAACTTATTGGTGACAACACTCAAAACTCAATCAGGTCGGGTGTTTTAAATGGCGTTGTTGCCGAAGTAGAGGGCATTATCAGCCACTATAGCAAACGATTTAAAGATTTAAGAATTATTATAAGTGGTGGTGATTATAATTATTTTGATAAAAAGCTAAAAAATAGCATCTTTGCAACCCCTAATATTGTAATGCAAGGATTAATGGAAATCCTAAAATTTAATGAAGATCAATAAAATAAATATACTTTGGGTTTTTGTGCTGTTGCAATTGAGTGTTGCCGGCCAAAACCGAATCAATTCTCCCTATTCATATTATGGGCTTGGTAATTTGCAAGGCCGAAATGTAAACAGTGTGTCAACACAGCTGGGAGGCCTCTCCATCGGTTATTCTAACCCGAGGAATATTAACCCGAACAATGCAGCATCTTATGCAGTTTTCGATTCTACCTATTTTCTTTTTGAAACAGGTATTAAAGCACAATTTGGAACATTAAGCAGTACGCATGTAACTGAGAATTCAAGCAGCGTAACCCTCAGTTATATTATGATGGGATTTCCGGTTACCAGATGGTGGAAATCGAGTTTAGGGCTTTTGCCTTTTAGCGAAATAGGTTACAATATTGATGTAACCATTGATATGAGTGAATATAATTTCACCGATATTCTGAACAATCTGGATGGTCATGGCCGTATGAATCAGGTTTACTGGGGTAATGCCTTTAAAATAACCAATGACTTCAGAGCAGGTCTTAACATCAATTACACATTCGGACAGGGCTCATTTCAAAGCCTGATTTATTTTGTAGATTCGGCAAATATCTTGGGAACCCGAACTGTCAGAGATGTTAATATCCACGATTTTGTTTTCGACTTTGGCGTGCAGTACGACCTTCATTTTGGCAAAAAGCAAATGTTAACAATGGGTGCTATTTTTGCACCAACTATTAATGCTAACGCCACACGTACCAGTTTGGGTAAAACACTTTTTGGCGGATACGAAGATGTGGATTACGATAAAGACACTATTTTTTATATACCTGATGAGAAAGGGAATATTGTAATTCCTATGCGAACAGGAGCAGGTTTAACCTATTACCATAAGGGTATCTGGATGGCAGGATTTGATTTTGAATATCAGAATTGGGCTAACTTTGAATCTTTTGGTAATTCCGATTCGCTTGACAATTCATGGAGAATTTCGCTTGGAGGGCAATATTCACCTAATCACACAACACTTTCACCTCTTTATAAAAAGATGACCTATCGAATGGGAATACGCTACGAAATGAGCTATTTGGTTTTACGTGGTCATCAGCTAAATGAGTTTGGCATAAGTATTGGAACAGAATTCCCTATACGCAAAAGTAGAACAACCATCAGTTTAACGGCTGAATATGGCACAAGAGGTACGGTGGATTTTGGATTACTTCGGGAAAGTTTTATTAACTTTAGTCTGGGAGTATCAATTAACGAGAAATGGTTTTATAAAAGAAGATATCAATAAATTAAGTAACCGATTAATATGAATGTTATGAAAGCTAGAGCATTGTTGTTTTTAATGATTTTGGGGGGCGGATTGAACTTGTTTGCTATAAATATTCCTGATTTTAACAGTTTGATTCCTCAACACGAAGGATCAAAGTATGGCAAGGACAGTGTAAAATGTATTACTAACCTGTCACTGTATGTTGAGCCTTATAAATATTGGAAGCAGAGCAAATATAAAAGTGATGTTATTAATGATGCCATTAAACCATGGAGCTATGTTTTTAACAACTGTCCAAGGTCAAGTCAAAATATGCTTATTCATGGTATCAAAATCACTGAATATCGTATTAAAAACGAAAAGGATGATATTGCTAAAGAGAAACTGATTGACACTTTGTTAATGGTTTACGAAACCCGTATAAAATATTTTCCAACCCGTAAGGGAAGATCCCAGGTTGGCAAAATTAAAGGGGATGAAGGTGTTGCTTTGTATAAAAACCGTCCGTCGGAATATGCAAAGGCTTATGAAATCCTAAAGCAATCTATCGATGAAGACAAAGAAAGAGCTAAAGGTTCGGTATATATCTATTATTTCAGAGCTTTAACCCGTATGGCACAAAGTGGCGAAGCTGATCCGTCGGAAGTAGTAGAAGCTTACGATCAGATCAGTACTTATCTGGATGCCAATATTAAAAAATATGAAGCAGCCGGAAAGAGTAAAAAAGTTGAAGTTTATCAAAACATCAAGGGTTCCATCGAAAGTATGTTTGAACCATTTGCAAGTTGCGAAGTATTGGTTCGTATCTATGATAAGAAATTTGAAGAGACTCCTGATGATGTTGAGTTGCTGAAAAAGATCACCGCTATTCTGGATAAGAAAAAGTGTTACGATTCGGATCTTTATCTTAGTGCTATCGTGAACCTTCACAAAGCTGAACCAACACCTGAATCAGCATTCCTGATTGGTAAAATGTATTTGAAAAATGAGCAATACAACAAAGCATTAGAGTATTTGCGGGAAGCAACAGCAATGGAAGATCAGGACAAATTGTTTAACAACTACATGTACCTGGCTGAGATCTACAGATACAAGCACAACTTTGAGAAGTCAAGAGCAATGGCTCGCAAAGCAATCAGCGTTGATGGTACCAAAGGTGCTCCTTATTCATTTATTGGCGACCTTTATGCTGACAGTGCCGGCAAGTGTGGAAACGACGATTTAACCAAACTGGTGGCTTATTGGGCTGCTGTTGATAAATACAAAAAAGCCAAGCAGGTTGAACCCGCTTTGGCCGAAGCAATGAACACAAGAATCAGTGCATATCGTCACCATTTTCCAAGCAAAGAAGTAATGTTCTTTTATAACGTTAGTGAAGGTGATGACTATACCGTTCCTTGCTGGATAAATGAAAAAACAAAGGCCAGAGCAGCTAAATAGATTCTCAAACAAATAATAACATGTTTCGAAATCTCATAAAAAGCATCATCCTGATTGTTACCGGGGTGATGCTTTTTTCGTGTGAAAACGATATCGAAACAATAAAAAAGATTACCAGCGAAGATACACTCATTGGCGTTTCAGCTTTTGATGTTGAATATGTAAGAACCGACTCAGGCCGTTTACAAATGACATTGAAAGCGCCTAAAATGATTAGATATGAGGGAAAGGAACCTTATACTGAGTTTCCTGAAGGTTTCACCATTTATATGTACAATACCGACGAAACACAAACAGCATTTATACGAGCTAATTATGGGGTCAACTATAGTAGAAAAAAGTACCTGAAAGCCAGAAATGATGTGGTGGTAAAAAACTTTGAAACCAAAGAGCAGCTCAATACTGAGAACCTGGAGTGGGATCAGAAAAAGAAGATGATTTATGCCCGAAGTTTTGTTAAGATTACTGCACCCGGAAAGCTGATTTTTGGCGATAGCCTGGAAGCTAAAGAGGATTTTAGCCAGCGTAAAATTTACAACATTAACAGGTCAGAAATTGAAGCAGATGATAGCGATGATTAAGCCAATCGAAGTATTGTAAAAGAAATAGTAACTTTGTCATAATGAATATTGATCTTATATTAATCATTACCACCCTTCTCTTCTCCGGTTTTTTCTCCGGTTTGGAAATTGCTTTTGTCAGCTCAAATCGGCTGAAACAGGAACTCGACTTAAAAAAGAACAATTCATCTGCGAGGATACTGGCACAGTTTTATAAGAATCCGTCTCGTTTTATCGGGGCATTGCTTTTAGGAAATAATATTGCGCTTGTCGGATATGGAATTGTGATGGCCAGAGTGCTGGAAGAGCCTATTGTCAACCTACTGCCGGAAGCGATTAACACTGAGTTTTTTATTCTGATAACACAAACCATTATCTCCACGCTTCTGATTCTTATTACTGCCGAGTTTATCCCTAAAATTTTGTTTAGAATCAACCCCAATGCCATATTGAAATTTTTCACTATTCCTGTATGGTTGTTCTATACATTGTTTTACCCGCTGATAATTATTTATATAGGGATTTCCGAGTTCCTCCTAAAAAAAATATTCAGGATTCATTTGGCAGATGAAACCTACACTTTTAGTGCTGTTGACCTGGATGAGTACATTAAAGATTATCAGCCTGAGGAGGAAGAGGAAAATACGCAGGAGATTCAGATGATCCAAAATGCAATGGATTTTAAAAATGTAAAGCTTCGTGATTGCATGGTGCCACGTACCGAAATTGTGGCAATAGATGCAGAGGCCGGTATTAATAATCTGATAAAACTGTTTACCGAAAGTGGCCATTCAAAAATTATGGTTTATGAGGGTGATATCGATAATCTTATTGGTTATTTGCATGCTTATGATATTTTTTCACGCCCATCGGGTTTGAAGAATATAATCCGAAAAGTAGATATTTATCCTGAAACTATGGCCGCACGCGATCTGCTCAACGAGTTTATAAAGAACCATAAAAGTGTAGCTATCGTTGTGGACGAATTTGGAGGAACTTCCGGAATGGTGACCATGGAAGATATTATTGAAGAGATTTTTGGTGAAATTGAAGATGAGTATGATAAAGATATGGATACCGAACAACAACTGTCAGATAATCAGTTTATCTTTTCTACCCGTATTGAAATTGACTATCTTAACGAGAAATACAACCTTAATTTTCCGGAATCGGAAGAGTATGAAACCCTTGCAGGATTTATAATTAGCTATCATGAGAGTATTCCGCGGGAAAATGAGATTATTGAAATACCACCTTTTACATTTGAAGTAACCAAAGCTTCTGAAAACCGGATTGAAGAGGTAAAGCTGACCGTATCAGCAACGCAGGAAAACAATCTGTAATAGTTACCTGGTTTTTTTATCGGTGGTCCGTTTTGTTGGTTCGTTATAATTATGGAATTTGCCATGCCACACCTGTCTTTTCAGTAAAGTATTTTCTTAGACCTTGGAACAATTTCTGGTTGACAAACTGAACCGGATGCTTTCAAAATCAAAATTTCTACACCCTAAATCTTAAAATCCATTTACAATTTCCTCTTCTTACCCATGATTTTAGCCTCTTATTTGTTTTAAAAGCATGAAATCACCTCTAAAAACCCCATTTTAAACTAACTTATTGATAATAAATTCTTATTTGTTCAAATTTATTTTCATTTTTCATATTCTATTGTATTTTTGCACCTCGAATTAAAAAATCAATATAAGGAAGATGGCAGCAATTGGAAGTATTAGAAAACACTCCACCATGTTGGTGATTGTAATTGGTGTTGCTATGGCAGCATTTATTTTAGGCGATTTTGCAAAAGGTAGTGGAAAACGTGAAGTTAACGTAGGTGTTGTTGATGGACAGGAAATAACCATCATGGACTTTAACAGACAGTTTGAAACAAACCTTGAGAATACTAAGAAACAAAGACAGAAAACAACTTTATCAGGTGCTGAACAAGCTACTGTTAGAGCTCAAACCTGGAATCAGATGGTAATGGACATCCTTATGGGTGACGAGTACGAAGAGTTAGGGATAGATGTTTCCAGTGAAGAATTATCTGATATGATTCTGGGTCCAAACCCTCATCCGTTAATTGTTCAATCATTTACTGATCCAAGTACCGGTATTTTTGACAGAGAACGAGTTGTAAATTACACAAGCAATTTTGATAATTTACCTCCTGATGCAAAGCAACAGTGGTTGGATTTTGAAAAGTACCTGAAAGAAGACAGAATGAAGTCGAAATTCAATGCATTGATCTCAAAAGGATATTATGTTCCTAAAGCATTGGCTATGGAAGCTTACAAAGAGGATAACAACAGAGCTGATATTGCTTTTGTAGCAAATAAGATTGTTGATGTTTCTGATTCTCTTGTAACAGTTACCGATGACGATTATCTGGCATATTATAATCAACATAAAGAGAAGTACAGACAAGATGCCGCTCGCGATATTGACTTTGTTCTTTTCAAAGTAACACCTTCACAAAAAGATATCAATAAAGCTAAAAAGGAAATAGAAGCGATTAAGAAAGAATTTCAGGAAACAGATGATGTAATTCGTTTCATGAAAGTTAATTCTGATACACCATACGATAGCTCATGGAAAGCGCAAGGACAGTTACCTGTTGAGATTGATTCAGTAATGTTTGCTGAAACACCCGGTTATGTTTCTGACTTTTGGTTTAGTAATAATGTTTACCACCTGGCACGTTTAATGGATGTTGCTATGCGTCCTGACTCAATGGAGGCCGCTCATATTTTAATAGCATATAAAGGTGCTTACCGAGCTAACCCTGCTATCGACCGTAGTCAGGAAGAGGCAAAACAGTTGGCTGATAGTCTTCTGGAAGTAATAAAGAAGCATTCTTCAAAAATTGCTGATTTATCAGCTACCTATTCTGATGATCCTTCTGCCAAGCAAAATGAAGGTGATTTGGGTTGGTTCCCTGATGGCGCTATGGTTCCTGCCTTTAATCAGGCTTGTATCGATACAAAAGTTGGTGGTGTTACTTTAGCTGAAACCCCATTTGGATATCATATTATTAAGGTAACCGGTAAAAAAGATCCTGTTAAAAAGGTGAAAGTAGCTGAACTAACTTTGGAAGTTGTTCCTAGTAACGAAACTTATCAGAATGTTTTTGCTGATGCTTCAAAGCTGGCTTCCGAAAGCAATAGTCAGACTGAATTTGATAAAAACATTAGCGAAATGCACCTGAATAAACTCACCCAGCCTAAGATGCGTGAAATGACAAGCACAATCAGAGGATATGACAATGTAAGACAGGTTGTAAGATGGGCTTTTAATGAAGAGACTGAGATAGGAGATGTATCCGATGTATTCGACTTGGAAGGTGCATACATGGTTGCTGTTTTAACTAATAAATATCAGAAAGGTATTCCAACACTGGAAGAGGTTAAACCATTGCTCACCCGTTCGGTATTGAATCAGAAGAAAGGTGAATATCTGGCAGATAAATTGAGTAAGTATAATGGAGATCTTATGAAAATTGCTGCTAAAGAAAAATTAACACTTGAAATGGATAAAGCTTTAGTTTTTTCTGCCCGTAGTTTTGGTGCTTATGGCAGAGAGTTGAAAGCTACAGGTACTACTTTTGGCTTGACACCCGGTTCTGTTTCAAAACCGGTTATCGATAGAACAGCCGTATTTGTAATTAAACTGAACGGTTTTACCGAGTCGGATGCTGCAAAAGGTTATGTGCAGGCAGTTAATAAACTTCAGAAAGATTTTGCTTCATTGATTAATAATAATCTTCCTTACAGAGCCATCGAAAAGGCTGCTGAAATTGAAGATAACAGAATTAAATTTTTCTAAGAAAATGTATTTCTTAAAAAAAGCCTCACTGAAAAGTGAGGCTTTTTTTGTTATGCTAAATCTCTTAATTTCTATTGCTGAACCAAATTTGGAACCGAAATATCAGCAGGAACAATTTTATAAACCTTATCACCACGACGAAGTATTTCGCTGGTTTTAATGGAGCAGATGCTGCCTTTGGGAGCTTCTTCAACGATGGCTCCATCATCAAGCCTGATTTCGGAAATCTGGTCTTCATATACTCCAGTAGTGGGACCAATGATTTTTATTTCCTGATTAAGTGACAGTATGTTGGCTTCAACCTTTATTTCAGCAACACCAATCTTTTTGAAATAATTAGTAACTTTTCCAACATACAACTTTCGCTGGGTTGCCTGGTTGCCATAATTCTCTGTCCATTCGCCGGTTTTACGGCCAAGATAATATCCATCCCAGAACCCACGATTGTAAACAGTGGAGAGCCTGTTGTTCCATTCGTCGATCTTTTTTTGCGAGTACTCGTTATCGAACCACGCGTTTACTGCTTCGCGATAAACGGCAGCCACTGTTTTAACATATTCAGCTGATCTGCCTCTTCCTTCCAGTTTCAGCACTCTAACCCCTGCATCCAGCATTTTGTCCAGAAACGAAACGGTATTCAGATCCTTGGGCGACATAATGTATTCGTTGTCTATTTCCAGTTCCAAATCACTCTCCTTATCTTTTACTATATACTTTCGTCGGCAGGGTTGCAAACAAGCACCACGGTTTGCAGAAGAATTTAGGTTATCAAGACTTAAATAACATTTTCCTGAAACTGCCATACACAATGCTCCGTGAGCGAAAATCTCAATTTGAATCAATTCACCGGAAGGGCCGGTTATGTTTTGTTCTCGAATTTGTGTGGTGATGAATTTTACCTGGTCAAGATTTAATTCACGTGCAGTTACCATTACATCGGCAAACTGACTGTAATATTTTACCGCCTCCAAATTGGTAATGTTGGCTTGTGTTGACATGTGAATTTCCATCCCCTGTTTATGAGCATACTGAATTACCGACTGGTCAGATGCAATGATTGCAGTGATGCCGTTGGCTTTTGCCGCATCTACAATCTGCTTCATGTCGTTCAATTCTTCATCGTAAATAACGGTGTTGAGTGTAATGTAAGTTCGTAGACCGTGTCCTTTGGCTATTTCCGAAATCTTAACAAGGTCGTCGAGAGTGAAGTTTTTGGAGGAGTTTGAACGCATGTTCAGTTTCCCGATACCAAAATACACTGAGTCGGCTCCACCCTGTATGGCAGCCATTAATGATTCGTAGGATCCCACAGGAGCCATTATCTCAACGTCGTATGCAGTCATATTCAAAATCGTTCTAAATTGGTCGGCAAAAGTAATATAAGTTGCGAGAATAGCAAAAGGGGAATAAGAATCAGTAATTTAAGAAGCTGCAATTTTTCAGATTAAGTCTGAAAATGCCGCTATACGGGGAAGCATTAATTGTGAAGGGCGCGAAAGTTTATTGAAATGATAGCACATTGATTGAACTAATCTAACTGATTTATTATGATTTCTTTTATCAATGTCAATCATAAACAAGCTAAAAAGTTCCAAACGTTAAACCACGAACTCTTAACCCTAAACTTCAAGCACCATAAATTTTAGGCACTCCAAACTTTGACAATATATTGGTTAGTTCTGTTTTTTCAAGGCTCTAGCTTTTTCAGCCTGATTTTAGTATAAACCGGATTGTGATCGCTGTCACGGAACTCCAGATCAATATTATCTATTTTCAGTAACTCGATGTTTGGCGAAAGAACAAAAAAGTCGATAACAGTTGTGCCATTTTCTCCTTTTACGAATGGTTTGTTATTGTTTCGGTTGGTGGGAGCTTTGTTATCGAAGGCGACAGTCCAATCTTTGGGAAATACACCATCGTCAAGTTTCAATGGAGCATCTACAAAGTGATGGCCGCTAAAATCACCTTCAGGTGCAAAATCCGGTGGATTTTGATTCCAGTCGCCACCCACAACTACATAGTTGCCCGCTTTGTATTCGTCAAGCATCTTTTGTTTGATTATATTAAGCTCTTTCATACGTAAATCACTATCATAAACATAAGCAGTATTATGAGTGTTGATAACAACTAATTCATTGCCTGTTTCCAATGGAAATCGTAACAAAGCATAGCATCTGTGTAATAAAAAGAGCCGCTGTGGCCAGGGAGCAATCAGTGGTAAAGCAAACCGGGTGGCTTCTTTAAATGGATACCGTGAAGCCGATAGCAATCCTGATTTTGCATGACCCATCGGGTTGGTAAACGGAACCGGAACAAAAGGAACATCGTAGTTTTTAGCAAATACCGTATAGTAGTTTTTGTTGAGTATTTCTGAAATTTCTTCCACCTCATTGATCTCCCAGCTTCGTTTAGAATTGATATCTACTTCCTGAATAAGCCAAAAATCAACGTAGTTATTGTTTTTAATAAACTGCTTGATGTTGTTCACATGTTCCCGTACCTTTTCACGGGTTGATCTTACATTGGTCCCCTCATCATAAAAGAAATCCATTTCTGAACCCAGTCCGCCATAACCGATGTTCCAGTTTATGATGTCAAAGGTATCAGATTGAAGAGGCTGATGCTTAAGCATGCTCTTCTCTGCTATCGGCTCTTTATTATCAGGACTATATTCAACAATGGTTATCCAACTGAGAAAAAGTCCTAAAGCCAATACAATTATCAGGATAAATAGAAAAAGGAATTTGATAAGTTTTTTCATGAGGGGGAATGTTAAAAGTTAAATAATTAATCAGTATCAAAAGTTCGAAACTATTTACACAATCTTTGCGGTTCTTAATGTTACAGCCTTGTACGAGCAAATTCATCCAAGAACCTGCCATCTGTTACATAAAGTCGACAAACAGGTTGTTCAAAGAAACTCAAAATAACACGGAGAAAAATAAGATTTATTAAAACCTTCATTGTTATTACTTTTAACACAGTGATTAATTGCAAATATAATTATAAAAAAATATCATTTCTAATGCATCCTTTAGTTACTTTTATAACCAAATAAACTTAACTGAAATGTTGAAGCGATTTATTCTGATTATTTTTATTTTCACCAATGTGTTTTTTTCACTGTATGCCCAGGAACATATCGCGAAGCCCCGGCGCAGCGCGGTTAATGATTCGTTGCTTAAGGTGAGAAAAGAGCAGGTGAAACAATGGGAGGCGGAAAAACAAAAGCAGCAAACCATTGCCCGGGAGAAATTTTTACAAGAACTTACAAATCTTGATCCTGATTCTGTAACAAAGCTTAATATGCGGAATCTTGGTTTGACTAAAATGCCTGATATTTCACGATTTTACAGGCTTAAGAAAATAGATGCCAGTGGAAATAGAATCAAATATTTCAGAAAAAGGGATTTTGGTTCCGATAGCCTGAAAACAGTTGTATTGTCTGATAATCCTGTTAAATGGATTTGTTTTCCAAAGAATAGTGGTATTGAGCATGTAGTAATGGACAACTGTAATTTAAAAAGAATTCCCTGTTCGGTAAGAAAACTTAAGGTTATTAAAACAGTTGAGTTTACTCAGAATCGAATAAAGAGAGTACGGCGTTTTATTGAAAAAAGGAGCAGCCTGAAGGAGGTAAATCTGAATTTTAACAGCATTATTTTCAATAGCAAAGTGGTGAAAAGATTAGGAAAAGTTGAGCGGGTTTTACTGGCAGGTAACAAGATTAGCAAACTACCGGAGGATATTGACCGGATGACCGGCGTAAGAAAACTGAATCTTGCTGATAACAGACTTCGTGAAGTCCCCGGTTCTTTCGGCAGACTGGATAGTCTTGAGTCAATTGTGTTTTACAAAAATGGTTTTTCTCAAATCCCGGATGAAATATTTCAATTGTCCAATTTGATGGAAATGGATTTTTACTACAACACTATTTCGGTTATTCCTGATGAAATCAGCAAGCTTCAAAATCTAATCAGGATATATTTATCGTTTAATCAAATTGAATTAATCCCCGGTTCAATAAGTAAATTGAAGAAGTTGAAATTTCTCTATATTCACCATAATAAGCTGGCGCTTATTCCTGATTGGATTACAACCTTGCCAGGCTTAACAGTGCTGGATGTTGGGTACAATCATCTGATAGAGATTCCGGATTTATCGAAAATTATTAATCTCGAAGAGGTGGATATTCAGAACAATAATCTGGAGGAGATACCATGGGATTTACTTGTAAAACCCGGAATAAAGCGGGTTTACCTGCGGGATAATCCATTTATCGAGGATGGTGGTGAATTGGATGCGCTTAAAAAACTGGTGGAGAAACAATCAAAAAAAGGAGTTGAAATCTTTATTAATTAGTCATGGTTGAGGTTATCATATTGGGAGGCAAACATTGCCGCCGGGTTAACCGGTTTGAAGAGAGATTAATCAAATTGGCCAATGAACTCAGTATTAATATCAGGATTATTAAGAAGACATCTTTACCTGAGTTTCTGACTTACCATACCTATATCCTGCCAACCTTGTTGTTCAATAATAAAATGATTAGGGGAAGGTTCCCAAAACGGAAAGAGTTGAAACAGCTGTTGCTTGAAGCGGAGCAGTAATTCGTATAGCAATCGTTTTCGCCAGTGGTTTATAGCGAGGAAATAGTAAACCCGCAACTAATTTCAATGGCAATCTATTAATTGAAAAGCAAAACCGTTTTGTCCATTCCTATTGCTTATCTTTGCCTTAGACTTTTAAATACATACATGATATGAAAACAATTGATAATTATAACTTTCATGGAAAAAAGGTGCTTGTAAGGGTTGACTTTAATGTACCGCTTAACGATAAATTTGAAATTACTGATGATACCAGAATCAGGGCTGCAATACCAACTATTCAAAAAATAAGAGAAGAAGGAGGGGCAGTTATTCTGATGTCGCACCTGGGAAGACCAAAAAATGGTCCTGAGGATAAATTTTCGTTGAAGCATTTAATTGCCGATCTTTCAAAAAAGTTAGATACCAATGTGCAGTTTGCTGATGACTGTATTGGTGAGCAGGCAAAACAAAAGGCTGCTGACTTGAAGTCGGGTGAAGTTTTACTTTTGGAAAACCTCCGTTTTTACAAAGAAGAGACCAAAGGGGATGAAGCTTTTGCCAAAAAGCTTTCGGAAATTGCTGATGCTTATGTTAACGATGCTTTTGGAACAGCACACCGTGCACATGCGTCAACTGCGATTATCGCTAAGTTCTTCCCCAACGATAAAATGTTTGGCTATGTGATGGCCGGCGAGATTGAGAGTCTGACCAAAGTACTGAAAGATGGAGAAAGTCCGTTTACAGCTATATTGGGTGGGGCAAAGGTTTCCGGCAAAATTGAAATTATCAATCATCTATTGGATAAAGTAGATAACCTGATTATTGGTGGCGGTATGATGTTTACATTTATTAAAGCCCTGGGAGGAAAAATAGGAAACTCGCTTGTGGAGGATGATTTAATTGAAACGGCTCGTGAGGCAATTGTCAAGGCTGATGAATTGGGGGTTAATATTTATTTGCCGGTTGATGCAGTTATTGCAGATGAGTTTGATAACGATGCCAATACGCAAATTGTGAAGGTTTCCGAAATTCCGGACGGTTGGATGGGTCTTGATATTGGCTCGGAGACAGAGAAGATTTTTGCAGAGGTAATCGAAAATTCTTTGACACTTCTCTGGAATGGCCCGATGGGTGTTTTCGAAATGGAGAAGTTTGCCAAAGGAACTAAAGAAGTAGCTATGGCATTGGTTCGTTCCACTGAAAAAGGAGCTTATACTTTGGTAGGTGGTGGCGACTCGGTGGCTGCCGTTAATAAATACAATATTCAGGATAAAGTAAGTTATGTATCTACCGGTGGTGGAGCCATGCTCGAGTATATTGAAGGTAAAGAACTACCCGGCATAGCAGCCATTGAAAAGTAGTGAAAAACAGGAATACCGATAACAATTAATAGTGTTGTCGGTATTTTTTTGTTTTCGTCATTTTGAAATTTCTTACTGACTTTTGCTAATTTCTTACATTTACATCCTCGAATTATTAATATGGCATTTAATCAAATAGTAAAAAAAGTGATTTGCTTGTCGACTTCCGATAAACAGAAAACCTATACGCATACCGAAGCACAAGTTGTGCAGGCAAGGCTTTTTAAGTATTTGATCAGGCGAGGGAGATTTACTGCTTTTGGCGAGCATTATCAGTTTCAGGCAATGCTCAGCTCCGGCAATCCGGTTGGTTGGTTCAATAGCACGGTTCCAATTCATACTTATAGCGATATGTATGTTCGGTGGTGGTATCGCTCGTTGAATGGTGAAACCTACGTTACGTGGCCCGGCAAACAGAAATATTTTGTTACAAAGGGGATAGATAATAAAAATAGTGGGAAATATTTTCCCGTTTCAAGAGCCATGATCAGCTCTTTTTGTGTTGCTGGTAAACAGTATCTTTCTTTTTTTGGTAAAGAAAAAAAATCTGAAACAAATCATTTAAAGGAGTTTGATCTTAAACTTGACTATAATAAGGTATATTACGGGGGTACTTTGGCAGGAATAATTGCACATCATAAACCGGTTAAATATCACTGTTGTTTCAGCGATTTGTTTGTTCCCGGTACAGCAGGTAATGAAGTGGGTTTTATGCTGACTGAAGTTGGCTGGGTTGGTTCAAAAACCAACCTATTGAAAGATGAGTATCGTTTAATTATTGATAACGGAGTTTATTACGAGTTTCTTCCGTTAACAGATAATATGTTTAATGATGCAGGAAAACTTAAAGATAATCACGCAACTACATTGTCAATTAATCAATTGGGAAATAATATCGACTATTTATTAATTATTACCAATAATTCAGGAGCCTGGCGATATTTAAGTAGTTATGTAATACGATTTGTGGATATAAAAAATCTTATGTTTGTAATAACAAGCAGGTTGAAAATCAGTTAAAGAATGATTGCAATATTGTTTCAGGGAATATTGTTAGGGTTGTCCATTGGGTTTTTCTTTGGATTTGGACCGGCGTTTTTTGCTGTTATACAAACTGCAATTTACCGTGGGCCGTTTCGTGGTGCTTTAATGGCATTTGGCGTATTTCTTAGTGATTCGCTGATGGTTATCTTAACACTTATCGGAGCGGCCAGTGTTTTAGAAACCGGCGAGAACTCGGAGATAATGGGCTTTGTTGGCGGAGCTGTTCTGATTATTTTTGGAATGGTTGTTTTCAAAAAGAAATCATTGCGAAGTTCCAGCGAAGAAAAAAAGGTATTGGATATTCAAAATCCGCACCCTGCTATTTATCCTTTTAAAGGTTTTTTCCTCAATGTTGCCAATCCGTTTATATGGCTTTTCTGGGCAGGGATTGTTATGGGTGTTGCTGCTCCTTTCAGAGAGAATGTTACCAATCTGATTGTTTTCTTTTCAGCCGCCCTGCTTACCATTTTCACGGTTGACCTTACAAAGGTATTTGTTTCGCATAAGCTGAAAGCAATTGTAAATGATCGTTTTATGATGGCAATTAATAAAATAGCCGGTCTGGTATTAATCGGGTTTGGTATTTTTCTGATTGTTAAGATGATACTGGTTATATTGGAAGCATAATCTTATCAGGTTTATTCACGTATACAAACAAAAAAGTCGTGACTATTCAGCCACGACTTTAATATTTTAATTTCCGGAAAATTTATTGAACCAGTACCAGCACCTTGTTTTTAAGTACTTCAATAACTCCGCCATTGATTTCGTAGAACTCTTCGGAGTTTCCACGTTTTACTTTGATTTTTCCTTTGTCAAGGGCAGAAATCATAGGGGCATGGTTCTGCAATATTTCAAATGAACCGTCAATGCCGGGAAGCTGAACCAAATCGGCTTCTCCTTTATAGATGGCTTTGTCTGGTGTTATTATTTCAAGATTCATAATTATTCAGGTAATTTGATTACTTACTTTCGGCAAGCATTTTCTTACCTTTCTCGATAGCTTCCTCAATGGTTCCAACCAGGTTAAAGGCAGCTTCGGGGTATTCGTCCACTTCACCGTCCATAATCATGTTAAAACCTTTGATGGTATCTTCAATAGAAACCACTGTACCTTTCAGACCGGTAAACTGTTCAGCTACGTGGAAAGGTTGTGAAAGGAAACGCTGTACTCTACGTGCACGGTGAACGGTCAGTTTATCTTCTTCCGAAAGTTCATCCATACCAAGAATAGCGATAATATCCTGCAACTCTTTATAACGCTGAAGAATGAGTTTTACACGCTGTGCAGTGTTGTAATGCTCTTCACCTACAACATCAGGAGAAAGAATACGTGATGTAGAATCCAATGGGTCTACAGCAGGGTAAATACCAAGTTCTGCAATTTTACGACTCAATACCGTGGTGGCATCAAGGTGAGCAAAAGTGGTAGCAGGAGCAGGGTCAGTAAGGTCATCAGCAGGTACATAAACAGCCTGAACCGAAGTAATAGAACCTCTTTTTGTAGAAGTAATTCGTTCTTGCATCAATCCCATTTCGGTAGCCAGTGTTGGCTGATAACCTACTGCTGAAGGCATACGTCCTAAAAGGGCTGATACCTCGGAACCGGCTTGTGTAAAACGGAAAATATTATCGATGAAGAAAAGGATATCACGGCCACCTGATTTTTCATCGCCATCACGGAAATACTCAGCCAGTGTCAATCCTGAAAGGGCAACACGTGCACGGGCTCCGGGAGGTTCGTTCATCTGACCGAATACCAATGTAGCTTGCGAATCAGCTAATTCTTTACGGTCAACTTTATCCAGATCCCAACCACCTTTCTCCATGGCTTCCTCAAATGCTTTACCATATTTAATAACACCCGACTCAATCATCTCACGAAGCAGGTCGTTACCTTCACGGGTACGTTCACCCACACCGGCAAAAACCGAAAGTCCGGCGTATGATTTTGCGATGTTATTGATAAGCTCCATAATAATTACGGTCTTACCTACACCGGCACCACCAAACAAACCAATTTTACCTCCTTTTGAATAAGGTTCAATAAGGTCGATAACTTTGATACCGGTGAAAAGAACTTCTTTGGTGGTAGTAAGCTCATCAAATTTTGGTGGTTCACGATGGATAGAATATCTATTTTTTGTTTCAACCTGACCAAGTCCGTCGATAGCTTCGCCAACAACGTTAAATAATCTTCCTTTGATTTCTTCGCTGGCAGGCATCGAAATGGGTTGTCCTAATGGAACTACTTCCATGCCGCGACTTAATCCGTCACTTGAATCCATAGCGATGGTACGCATGGTGTTTTCACCAATAGCCTGCTGGGCTTCAAGGATTATCTTGTCACCATTTTCACGTGTGATTTCAAGGGCATCAAAAAGATTTGGGAGGTCTTTTTCGTTTTCAAAAACTACATCAATTACTGGGCCGATAATCTGAGCAATGTGGCCAACTGCTTGTTTCTTCATAAAATGCTATGCTTAAAGAATTTTAGGTCGCAAATATAAGAATTATCAATAACAAAAATAAAGTGATTTAGAAAAAATACAAATAAGGTGAAAAAAGTTTAGAAATATAGGGTTTCAGACTTCAATCAGTAAATAATATTTTACCAATTTGAAATAATTACTCCCTACTTAAAACCATTTCGCTTACACCATTTCAAATTATCATCTAAATTATGTTTGCCAAGTTCAGCAGCTTTTCGCCAGTCGGTACAGGCACCTTTGTTGTCGCCGAAGTTTTTCTTTGCTTTGGCTCTGTTTGAAAAAGCATCAGCATAATTGGGGTTCAACTTAATGGCTTTTCCATACAGCTCAATTGCCTTTGTATGTTTACCATTGTTTTCATAATAATTTCCCAACCAGAACCAGGCTTCGAAGTTTTCAGGGTTCTCATCAATTGAATTGTTGAACCTGTTTAATGCGTCAGCATATTGGGCATGGTAGTAAAACTCCACTCCTTCATCAAGCAATTGCTGTGATTTTTCAGGGTTCGTACCACACGATGACAGGATTAGGAAAAGAGTTAATGCAAATAGTTGTCCTGTTTTTATATTAAAACCGTTCATCATATTTTGTCCAGAATTGATCACCCAATTTAATGCCTTTTTTCATAACAAGTTTTCCTTTTTCTGTTGAGTAATTAGTAAGGAATTCGATGGCTTTGGAAGGGCTTCGTTTGTACAGTTTCATTGCTTGATTATCTGTTTCTGATTGTTCGTCAATAAAACTTTTTTGTAATGGAACCCATGTTGCCTCCAAATCTTTATGGGCATCTTCCCAACGGTGTGCTGAGAGGGTTCCCAAACGGTTAAAAATCCACCAGGCGGATTCTAACGTGTAGCCATTGACTCTGCCCGGAACTTTGTATTCAGGAGCAATATCGGTAACACTTCCATAAACAGGAACATAAATGGAATTAGCAATGTTATCCATGGCCAGCCATTCAACGCCACCAATTTCATCGGGCAGCCAGCTGCGCAACTGAATGATGGTTCCGTACATGGTGTACCAACGAGCAATGGTTCGTTCGCCCAGCCAGCCCCAGCCTCCGTTAATTTTAAAGAGTTTGTTGGCGTCGTAGGGCATAAACGGGTTGGCCAAAGGCGATATAATCTGCTTGCCGTCTTTATCGGCAACAGTGAGTGTTTTGCGCATATCGAAAGGTGTATCCTGATAATAATCCTTAAAGACATTGATGATGGCTTCCATGGTTACCAACGTATCCGGTTTGATGGAAAACGGATAATCTTTGTCGTTGGGGTCAAGATGTAGTGATGGAGCCAGCAGGCTGAACACGCGCCACTCTCTGCGGCGGGCAGCTATGGAAGTGCGGCTGTGCGGTGCGTAGGCATAACAAAATCTGAAAGTCTCTTTTTCAGGATTCCACCAGTCGTTTTCTTTTGCAACATCAAAAATGTTGGATGAAGCCATAAAGTAATCGGGGTTATCCAAATCAATTTCTTTGATTGTACTGGCGTTGGCATTAACTGCAATATGATTGTCCGGAACACGTTGTGCTACCCAAATGGCTCCGGTTTTTCCTTTTCCGGGACCAACGATTTCCATGTGCCACACTTCGTTTTTATCGGCAATGGTAAGTACCTCACCGGCATCGTTCCAGCCATATTGTTCAATAAGTGCGCCACCGGTTTTAATGGCATCGCGGGCATTGTCGCAACGTTCCAGCATTAACTTACATAAGCGTTGGCAATCAATTAATCCGTTATCGCTTTGAAGTTCTTTCCGTCCGCCAAAAGTTGATTCGCCAATACCCAGCTGTTTGTCGTTTAAACTTGGGTAAGCAGTATTGATGTAACCGTTTGTGTATTCAATTTGTGGAATTTCACCAATGGGGAAATGTCCGTAAGCAGGCATAGCCAGCGTGTCAATGGCTTTGCGTTTGTACATGGGAACTGTTTCGCCCTTTTTATGCTTTTGAGCCGGAACAATATCAATCCACGAGCGTGTACGGTGACTATCATCGGTGTGAGAGGTGATGACAGATCCGTCCCAGGTGGCTAGTTTGCCGGCAGTGATGGAGGTGCAGCCCTCGGGGTAACCGCCTGCCCAGTCGCTTTTATCTACATTCTGAGAAAACAGGTTTAGTGATAAAACTGCTAATAAAATGGTTGTGATTTTTTTCATGAATTCTATTTATTTGCTTTTGAAATTCTTATTCTTCTTTCATCCATTCAAACAATTGGTAATGCTCTCCGTTCATTCCTATCGCTTTATAAACCTCGCGGGCATTTTTGTTTGAGAGGTCGACATATAATCTTAATCCGGCAGCCTCAGGGTCAGTTTTTATAAGGTCTTTAATGAAATCATACATTTGGCTGAAAATCTTTCTCTTGCGGTATTCAGGAAGAATATAAACTGACTGAATCCACCAAACCCATTGATTTCGCCAGTCGCTCCACTCAGGGGTTAGCAGCAGGGAGGAAACCACCTTTTTATCAACTTCAGCTACAAAATATTTCCCTTTATGAGGATCTAAAAAAACTGCATGAACACCGGCAGTGACCTTTGTTCTGTCAAGAGTTAACTCTTCTGTTTCCAAAGCCATTGCCAACTGAAAACCGGATATTATTTCCGCATCATCAACGTTGGCTGTTCTGATTCTAACCATTACAATTTATCTTATCTTTGCCTTGCAAAAAAAAGCAAGGTTTTCTTTTTTTCAGCAGAACAAAATTAATCATTTCCAGCTACAAAAAAATGAGTGAACAAATTAAACACGAATGCGGTATTGCAATGGTAAGGCTTCGTAAGCCCTTGGAGTATTACGTTGGCAAATATGGAACCGCTATTTATGGTTTGCAGAAGTTACATTTGTTAATGCAAAAGCAGCATAACCGTGGTCAGGATGGCGCCGGCATGGCTTGTGTGAAATTTGATTTGCCTCCCGGGAAAAAGTATATCGATCGTATTCGATCCAATTCGAGTACTCCTATAAAAGATGTGTTTAATGAAGTTTACGACAGGCTGTTTGAACTGAGTGATGAAAATCCAAAGCGACTGAAAGATGTTAACTGGCTTAAGGATCATGTGGAGTTTACGGGTGAACTTTTTTTAGGACACCTTCGTTATGGTACTTATGGTGGAAACTCGGTTGAAAACCTTCATCCTTTGGTTCGTGCCAATAACTGGAAAACCAGAAATCTTGTTTTGGCCGGAAATTTCAATATGACCAACAACGATGAATTATTTCAAACACTGGTAGAGCTGGGTCAGTATCCTGTTGAAACTTCTGATACCATTACCGTGTTAGAAAAGATCGGGCATTTTTTGGATGAAGAGAATGAACGTCTCTATCGGGAGTTTCGTGAAAAGGGTCATTCAAAAATGGAAATTACCGGCATGATTGCCAACAATATTAATTTGCATCCTATTTTATGCGAATCAGCTAAACGATGGGATGGTGGTTATGTGATTGGCGGATTATTAGGACATGGTGATGCTTTTGCCATGCGCGATCCGGCAGGAATTCGCCCGGCGTTTTATTATGCAGATGATGAAATTGTAGTAGTGGCTTCGGAGCGCCCCGTTATTCAAACAACACTCAATGTTAAAATTGAGGATGTTAAGGAATTGGAGCCGGGTCATGCATTGGTTGTTCGTAAAAATGGTGAAATAATTTGTGATCGTTTTATTGACCCTTTGCCAAAAAAGGCCTGCTCGTTTGAGCGCATTTATTTTTCAAGAGGAACAGATAAAGATATTTACAAAGAACGTAAAGCACTTGGCAGCTTGTTGACACCAAAAATTTTGGAAGAGATAAATTACGATCTTAAGAACACCGTTTTTTCATTTATCCCCAATACTGCTTCGGTAGCGTTTCAGGGTTTGATTGACGGGATTAACGAACATACCGATCAAAAAATTGCTGACAGGATTCTTGATAAAGATGGTGTTAGAAGAGAGGAACTGGAAGAAATAATGACCTATCGGCCGCGTGTTGATACCATTGCTGTAAAAGATGTGAAACTGCGTACTTTTATCACGCAAGATAATCAGCGAGATGATTTGGTGGGCTATGTTTACGACGTAACTTACGGTGTGGTAAAAGAGTATCAGGATACTTTGGTTGTGCTAGATGACTCTATTGTAAGAGGAACCACGCTTCGGCAAAGTATCATTCGCATTCTCGACCGGCTTGGGCCAAAGAAAATTATCATAGCCTCTTCAGCACCTCAAATACGTTACCCCGATTGTTACGGAATCGATATGGCAAAACTCAATGATTTTGTTGCTTTCAGAGCAGCTATTTTGTTGCTGAAGGAAAACCATATGGAGCATGTTATTAATAAGGTGTATAAGAAGTGTAAAGAGCAGGAGCATCTTCCAAAAGAGGAGATAGTAAATTTTGTTAAGGAAATTTACGAACCTTTTTCTGCTGAAAAAATTTCGGATAAAATTGCACAGCTGGTAACAGCACCTGATGTGGAAGCTGAAGTGCAGGTAGTTTATCAAAGTATCGAAAATCTGCATAAAGCCATTCCAAACCATAGTGGCGACTGGTATTTTACCGGTGATTATCCAACACCCGGTGGTAATAAAGTGGTGAACCAGTCATTCATCAACTATATTGAGGGGAAAAACGAAAGAGCCTACTAAATTTAAGAATGAAGATATTTGATTTTTGAATTATTGATTTATTAATAGCAGGTAAATTCCATAAAATCCCCTCTTGAGAGGGGATACTGGGGTGTTGTCTGTTTAAAAAGATATTTGCCTGCTGTTATTTCGAAAGTTACGCTGTGTAGTGATTAAACACTATGCAATTATTCATTGGTGAATAGAATTAAAATCAGCTTGTTTGTCCGAGAAAAACATAAATAGCACATTACAAAACCTTGTTAAATCACTGCCGGGAAAACCCGGTGTATATCGCTATCTTGATAAGGAAGGCAAAGTGATTTATGTTGGCAAGGCAAAAAATCTGAAAAAAAGGGTTTCCAGCTATTTCACTAAAACACATCAAAGCGGCAAGCTGCGGTTGCTGGTTCGTAAAATTGCTGATATTAAGTTTGTGATTACCGATAGTGAATCGGATGCGCTACTACTGGAAAATAACCTTATTAAGAAATACCAGCCCCGCTATAACATCCAGCTGAAGGATGACAAAAGTTTCCCCTGGATTTGCATAAAGAAAGAACCTTTCCCGCGAGTATTTTCAACACGTAATCCTCAAAAAGATGGTTCGGAATATTACGGCCCTTACACTTCGGTAAAAATGATGCGCACTTTGCTGGATATTGTCAAACAACTATATCCTTTGCGTACTTGTAAACTTAATCTTAGTCAGAAAAATATTGAAAAAGGTAAGTTTAAGGTTTGCCTTGAGTATCATATT
>Ga0256913_10000091_pt1 | contig 39112 bp, 47 predicted proteins | sample Axial_MatmetaG_FD_185970 | JGI IMG/M metagenome (GOLD analysis project Ga0256913, IMG submission 185970) | Deep-sea worm associated microbial mat communities from Axial Seamount, Juan de Fuca Ridge, Pacific Ocean - Axial_Mat | ecosystem: Environmental > Aquatic > Marine > Oceanic > Microbial... | reverse complement strand
AGAGGATAAAGTTTGAGTTATCTTTTAGCTTAATAATATCTAATGCTTCACTGCTTGGTTCTTCTTCTTGATAGGGTGTTAACTCTAAAGGGTACTCAATTGTCACCTCATTTTCAATCCCATACTCTTTAATAAGGTCAAATCCACGAAGAGAGAAGAGAACAAAAGGGTTTTTATCCATCTCGCTTACAGCAATATAATAGAGTCCTGCTATATGTTTACAGGCATATATACCCCAAAAATCAGGACAGCTACAGCTCATTTTGAAATCATCAAAGAGAGAAATTTTAGCTTTATATAGCAGAGTCAAAAAAGATTCAGGTAACTCTCCATTCATAATAGAGGCTAAAATGAGTGGGTTTTTTTCTAAAATATTTTTGATAGTTGTTATCTCATCTTTGGTAAAAGGGGTAAAAGTCATACTTGTAGCGTAGTAGGGTTTATAATTACCTCTTACTTTTGCTTTGATAAAATTTTTATCAAGAGCAATATCATAGACCTTGCCTGTATTGGCATAAGTTCTGCCTCGTCCAAGTCGTCCATAGTCTGTTTTTCTCTTTAAAACTTTTAGTAGTTCTGCCCCCCATATTGTTGTTCCGTACTCTTTTCTTGCCATAAATTTTCTTTTTGTTATTTTTGGTGTTATTTTAGCATTTATTTTATCTGAAACAAATTAGATAAATCTTTATATAACTACTTAACCAAAACAAATCATCAAAAATAGTATAATATAAATATGAGAAAATAATGAAAGAAGATAAAAGATATAAAAGCATATCTTTTTTATAAAAACAGGTTCAATTGACTCTAAAATTATTTTAGCCCTTAATCTATATTAAACAAACCAATTATCTCCAAAATCTATATACTTATCTATAAATAATCCACCAAAACTAGGAACTATCTCACTACCAAAATCAAATTTGATATGAACTTTGTTAAATTTGATTATATCTTTATTAATTTGAACTTCTATCATACTATCTGTACGAACTTTGATACCATTACAATCACAATTAGTGGTAAGGGTTATCTTTTCATTATACTCATTAAAAAATATTACAAACTCTTTTACTTTTTGAATATCTCCATAAAAAGCAAAGTAAAAATTATCATTATCCATTCCAAAATATATCTTTTCTATTAGTCTTTTTTTATCCATTGTAGAGTATATCTTTCTCTCATCAATAATTCCTGCTCCATACCACTCAAAAATAGAACCAAATCGTCCATTAATTATTGGGCTTATCTCATTTTTGGGTTCAGTAATAAATGATACTTTTTCTTCTTTGATAATAGGTAAATATAGCTCTGTAGGAATGGGTTTATTCATTAATGAATATATATCTATAAGATGTCTTCTAAATAGCTCATCAAACTCTTTGGCAAAGCTTGTATAGTGTCCTTCACCATACCACCAAAACCAATCGCTACACTGGGCTAATAGGAATTTCTCATCTATATCATTATTTTTTATTCCATTTTTTAGATAAACTGCTTTGGCTTTGAATAGATACTCCCATGCTTTGTTTTTTTCATTATCTCCTACCCATGTATTGAAATTAGCATATATCCAACTTCCACTTACTAGTTTCTCTAGTGGTTTTGTCTCTTCTATTTTAATATCTTCAGCTTTTATCATTCTATCTTGTAGTCTGATATATAGTTTTTCCAAAAAGCCAAAACCACCATTTTGATAGAATTCCCAAGCATTCTCTCCATCAACTATAACAGAAGTAACCTCTGATTGATAAGATAATTTGGATACAAAATCTTCTACAGCCTCATCTTCATTCATAAATCTATATTTAAAGCCAATCAAATCACTCAATCCATGGTCTCTAAAAAATATCATTACTCCATTTTTTTTATAAACTCTATGATGGTTCATCTCTCCACTTTTATGCAATATGGCTTCATCTGTAGCGATATATTTTATACCTTTCTCATAATATAGTCTTAAACTCTCTTCATCAACTGCACCCTCTGCTGGCCATAAACCTTTGGTTTGAGTACCAAATGAGTTTTGATATATATTTTGTGCTTTTTCTATGTGTTTGATAACATCATCCTTCATGCTTATATAATTTGATGGTATTTTAGTATTTGGATTAGCATATTTTGCATTATTCATATCTAAGAGAAGAGGTAAAATAGGGTGAGTATATGGTGTAGTAAATAGCGATATAGTTCCCTGATTTGCTAATTTTTTATAATATGGTAAAATAGTTTTAATAAAATCAGTTAAATGTATAAATAGATACTCTTTATCTGATTGTGTATATCGTTTTTTGTTTATAAAGTTTTTTAAATCTTCTCGTAAATAAGAACCACACCATGAGAGAAGAAAAGATACCTCCAAATTTATAAACTCATCACTACTTAGTAAATCAAAAGTCAATAACTCTTTAAACTCTTCATTGATAATCAAGGTTTTATTAACTGATTTAATCACTTTGAGTATATAGTTTCTCTCCTCATTTGTTAACTGCTGTGGAGATTTAATCCAAAGAGATAAAAATCTATCTCGCAATGGTTGAGTCTCATAAATTTTAAGCTGTTCTATAAGAGTAGCCGTAATATTAAATGTTGCTTTACCATTACTCTTTTCTATTAGATAAGGCATATCAAAATAATCTTTGATGGCATGGAGAAAAACCCATGGCATATCAATTATCCCATCTTTGAGGTATAGTGGTTGGTGCATATGCCAAAAAAAATGTATTCGCATAATCTATTTATCTCCTTAGTTTAATTTTGTTCTAGTTTATGCTACTTTTAAATTAAAAGTAATAGTTGAACATTAGTTTCACTCTCTCTTCTTCTTTATGTTCATATTTTAATTTTATTTCTGTATTCTGTGATGTTTTAAATCCTTGCATAGCTTCAATAAGTAATTTATTATTTCCATTTGTATATCTCTTTTCTGTTAGCTCTATTTTAGTATTTAAAAATTTATATTTATCTATAATCAAACCTAGACTTCCATCTATACTTTCGGAAGCCTTTTTATCAAGATAATAAAAAGATGGGTCAATTAAAAAATATAATAATCCAAACTTATTACCCCAACTATAACCTGCACCTACACTTAAATGAAATGGTTCATCTTGATTAGGATAATCTCTATCCCATCCCAAACTCATTCTCCATGAGAAATTATGAAAAAAATTACTTCTTTCTGTTAAAGATACTATAGATAGTATTGTAGCTTTTTCAACTTTTATCTTTTCTTTAGAATAAGCCATTAAAAAATTTAAAAACTCAATCTGTGTACCTCTTAGAAATCCATTATTAAAATCTTCTAAATCATGATAAGCAGGACGAATTCCAAGAAAATAGATAGGCTTCTTTTCCCTTAAGCCTATACCAAAAGTAGTCCGAATAGCTCGATGACTCTTGATTGGATTTATAGGTACTTCTATATTTATCTCTTCTCCTTTTCCCAATTTTGCACGACTTGATGTTAGTTTATGAAAAATCTCAAGATAATCATCTTTTTTTATCTTTGAATGTATAAATTGATACTCAAGGTACTCTATAGATGCTTCAAGTATATACTGTTTTTGTTGGATTGAAATTTTATTATTTTTTATAATTTTTTCTATTTTTATCTTATTATTTGATAGTAACATAGGATACTTTTTAAACTTTTTATCTATTAAGGTTTCATATTTTAGTAGTTTAGTTCTTTTTGAAGGTCTATAATTGAAAGATTTAATCAAATCTAATTTGTTTATCTCATGTACAGTTTCAAGTGGGATAATTTGAAAATTAAACTCTCTTCTAAGTTTTATAGATGGTTTTGCTGCTTCAATTAACCATAACATTTCATAAGAACAGTTCTGTGTAAAAAAGTAATAGTTTGTTTGTATATTATTTAATTCCCAGATATGTCGAAACATTCTTATAGTCTCTTTTTCTGTTAAATTTAAATCATACTCCCATATATCTCTCTGTTCTGTATCTCTATACTCTTTTAGTTTTTCATAATATGGTAATAGTGAATATTTTCCCAAATATCCACCCGTAAGTCCTTTTATTGCAAATATGACACCATTTTCTTTATTCTGGTCTGCATTTGCAGCATAATTAATAGCATAAGATAAAAGTTTAGAGTTAAAGGATGAATTTATTCTTATAAAAGTATGTCCAAACATAGAAGCAGGAGAGTTTATATGTGCTGATGGAAATACAAGAGTAGCAGAGTGTGGGTCAACTCTTTTGAAAATTTTATTATACTCTTTACAGTTAGCTTTGGGAAAATTCTTTCCATTTAGTTTCTTTTTGAGCCAATAATATCTTGCAGGAAATTTACAAATACTTGAGTTATCATCTTTTATCTCATTACTAAAAAAAGCATCTAATGTTGCAAACATTTCATTTTTTGGATTAGATACTCCATCTTTTGAAAAGAAAAAATTTTTGTCTTTTATCTCACTATTATTTCCATTCATATGTAGTAAAATATGCCAATAGTGATTATCATATAGATGTAATTTTTCAGCCATATTTTTATATATAATAGGATTTGTGGCAAATAGAGATATTGTAGTAATTGTGGTAATAGAAAGTAAAATTGATATTAATTTAAATAAAAAAATAAAAAAATCCTATAAAAGATTTATACAAAAGAAATTATATTCTTTTGTATATTATACTTATAGTGCAGTTGTAGAAATATTATCTAAAACATTAGCCATCTTAACTGACTTACTGCTATAAATTTTATTGTAGTTTGATTGTAGTTTTGTATTAAAAGCTATTTTATTTTTCACTTCTAATAGCTCATCTAAAGTATCTAAACTCTCACCATGACCTGCAGCTATCTCTTTAGCCAAAGTATCCATATTTGCTGCAACAAATTCAGAAGTTCTTTCATTCATTACAAGTTTAGTTTTTTTACAACCTGAAGTACCAGATGTAATACCAAATGTTTGGTTACCCGAAGTACCATTTGTGGTAGCTTGAATTGCTAACATTAGTGCAGATGAATCATCTTTAATGATTACAGAACCAAGACCACATCCTGTTTGAGAATTTTGAGATGCAAATGCAAATGAGCCAAGTGCTATAACTGCTGTTAAACCAATTAATATCTTTTTCATATTTACTCCTTAGATTTTAAGTAATTAACATTATAGGAAAATAGAGCTTAATTATTGATGTTATACAATCTTAAAATATAATATTTATTATTTGTAACTGTTAACAATATCTTAATCTTTTTCTATGTAATGAGCCATACGAGATTTCATTCCATTCTCTTCTTCAAACTCTTTTATAATAGATTGTACTTTATCACCCTCCATTACCTCTACATCAAGTAGTATAGATGCCATATCCTCAATTGCATCATGGTATTCATTCAATGTTGTTTTGACATACTCATATCGTTCATGTAATGTTTTTTTGATAAATGCATCTATCTCTTCTGCCATTTTTTCACTAAAATCATTACTAACCATACCACCACCAAGGAATGAACTCTGCTGTCTGGACAAAACCATTAATCCTGCTACATCTGTCATACCATAAACCATTACCATATCTTTGAGTATTGCTGTTGCTCTATCAAGGTCATTTCCTGCCCCAATAGATATATCATCTAAAAATATATCTTCAGCAGCTCGTCCACCTAATAAAACATCAATTTGAGCCATAAGCTCATGTCTTTGTACAGCTAATTTATCCTCTTCATCAGGAAGATGTAATGTATATCCAGCAGCTCCTAATCCTCTAGGTATTATAGAGACTTTAGTAACTCTTGTTGCTCCTTTAGATAACTCTGCCATAAGTGCATGACCACTTTCATGATATGCTACTACTTGTTTATCTTGCTCAGATAATTTTTTATTTTTTCTCTCTAGCCCTACAAATGCTCTTTCTATAGCTTCTAATAGTTCTGCTTGTTGGATAGTTTTTTTGTTTCTTCGACCTGCTAGTAATGCTGATTCATTGATAATATTTGCCAAATCAGCTCCTGCCATACCTGCTGTCTGTTTAGCTACTACCTCCATATTTACAGAATCATCTAATTTTACATCTTTGGAGTGAACTTTTAAAATAGCTAATCGTCCTGCATAATCTGGTTTATCCACAAGAACTTGTCTATCAAATCGTCCTGCTCTAAGTAGTGCTGCATCTAGGGTTTCTGGTCTATTGGTTGCACCTAAAACTATAACTGGTGTATCCGTTCCAAATCCATCCATCTCAGCTAAAAGTTGATTTAGTGTCTGTTCTCTCTCATCATTTCCACCCATTTGACCACCACTAGCACGGCTTTTACCAATTGCATCAATCTCATCTATAAATACAATAGATGGTGCAACTTTTTTAGCTTGTTCAAAAAGGTCTCGTACTCTACTAGCTCCAACACCTACAAACATTTCAATAAAACTTGAACCACTCACTGAAAAAAATGGTACACCTGCTTCACCTGCAACTGCTTTCGCCAAAAGTGTTTTACCCGTTCCTGGAGGGCCTACGAGCAAAAGACCTTTAGGAATTTTAGCACCCAATTCAATATATCGTTCAGGATATTTTAAGAAGTCAACAATCTCAACCACCTCATCTTTTGCCTCTTCTACACCTTGGACATCATCAAATGTGACATCTGGTTTTTCTGAACTAATATTTTTACCAACTTTTCCTGCACCCAATATACCACCCATACCTTTGGACATTTTTTTGGCTAAAAAGAGCCATATACCCAAAAAGATAAATATAGGTAATAACATACTAATAAGTTGAGAAACTATACCATCACCTATACGACCCTCATAGGTAATATTTTTATCTTCAAGTAGAGGGATAAGTTGGTCATCAAAAGCTGGTACATTTCCTGCTACAAATCGAATAGTACCTGTTTTATCAATAGCTTCAAGTGTATTACTTGTTATTTTAACAGAGCTTACCTTATCATCTTTGATATATTTTTTAATATCAGAGTATTTCACATGCTCCGTTTTGGTGATTTTTGGATTGCCCATCAATTCAGATAAACCTGTATTACCTTCACCTGCAAATGATTTGAAAAGAATGATAATAACTACTGAAAAAACTGCAAATGCCAATAGTGGATTGTTATTGAAAAAGTTATTATCGTTATTGTTTTGATTATTATTTGGGTTATTGTTCTGGTTATTCATTATCTTTTTTTATTTTCCTTATTTATTTGTATAAATGAGAGTTACCCACTCATCTTTTTGTTTTCTATCTAGTAATTTTAAATTACTATATATTTTAGTTACTTGTGTCTCTTTTTTATCTAAAATACCTGAAAGTATTAAGATACCATCTTTTTTTAGTACTTTTTTTAGGTCGTTAGCTATAAATTTAAGCACATCAGCAATAATATTAGCGATAACTATATTATATTCACCTATAGCTTGATTAGCTGAACCTTCCCAAAGTTCTTCATATTCTACTTTATTTAGTATGAAATTAGCTTCACAACTATCAACTGAAATTGGGTCTGTATCACACATCTCAACACTACATCCGAGCTTACGACAAGCAAGTCCTAAAATACCTGAACCACATCCTACATCTAGTACTCTCTCATTACCTTTAACTATCTCACCAATAGTTTCCAAACAACTATAAGTTGTAGCATGATGTCCAGAGCCAAATGCTAGAGCAGGGTCAATTTTAATATTTATTTTATCATCTTTTGGTGGATACCAACTTGGATAGATATAAAATTTACTAACTTCTATAGGTTTTATAGAATTTTGATAGTTTTGTATCCAATCTTGGTTCTTTTTCTGTTCTATATGATATTTAACATCAATAGAACCATCAATCGTACTTATCAAAGAGTCAATAGCCTTTTGAATATACTCTATATTGTTTTCACTTCGTACAATAATTTTATCTCGACCTATCTCTAATCCATCACCTGCAATATTGGCAACAAAATCGGCGATAAACTCAACAAAATCTTCTGCTAAAGTTATGGTTAACTCATTATACATATCTTTCACTATATATCCTTTACTAATTTAAATGCCTCTTGCAAATCAAGAGTTTCCTCATAGAATGCTTTTCCCACAATAGTACCATCACATCCAGCCTCTATCAGAGCCTCAATATCAGTAATATCTTTTAATCCTCCACTAGCAATAGTCTCTACTCCACTAGCCTTGGCAATCTCTAAAGTAAACTCCACATTTACCCCTGTCATCATCCCATCTCTCCCAACATCAGTACATATTATAGCCTCAACCCCTGCATTGGCAAACTCTTTGGCAAGGTCAGTAGCTTTCATATTAGAGAGTTCACCCCAACCCTCAACAGCTACCATTCCATCAATTGCATCAATTCCTACAACTATAGGATATTTTGAAGCCATCTCTTTTACAAACTCTGGCTCTTTTACTGCAATAGAGCCTAAAATCAATCTATCAATCCCAAGTTCGAGATACATCTTGATAGTCTCCTCATCTCTAATCCCTCCACCAAGTTCTAGTTTTAGGTTACAGTTGGCTCTAATCTTTTTAATCTGCTCTAAGTTCTTTGGCTCTCCTGCAAATGCTCCATTTAGGTCAACTAGATGTACCCAGTCGCTCCCTAACTCTTCAAACCGTTTGGCTACTTGCCACGGTTCATCGCTGTATATTTTGGCTGTTTCCATTAAGCCTTTGCTAAGTCGTACTGCTTTGCCGTCTTTTAGGTCTATGGCTGGTAGTATTGTCATTGTTTTTCCTTGAATAGTTTTTTCAACTTTATTTTTAATTCATCAAAATTTTCATGTGAAAAATCAAAAGGTTTTTTAGGATATAAAGATTTATATATACAAGTTAAAATCTTTCTATTTTTATTTAACTCTTTTAACTCAAAACACTCTTCACACCCTAAAAAGTTCTTTTTTTTATCTAGCGTATCAATTATAAAATAGTCAAGATTTTTATTAAAAATATAATAATCAACCTCTATTTTCCAATCTAACTCAATAATTAAATCCTCAATAGCTTTTTGACTCTTTTCTAATCCACCACAACTCTTATCATCTTCTTCAAAATCACAATCAAAGATAAATAGAACTTTACTAATCTGTTTTCCTATCTGTTTATTTATAGTTTCATAACTATCTTTGTTTAAAAGGTTAGATTTCCCACCCATTATTTTAACAATAGAATCAAAATTCTCAAAGCCAATAATATCACCTGATTTTTTTAAATCATTCAGTAACAATCTTAAAAAAGTTTTATCGTCACTTCCTTCACAGAAAATCCTTACCATCCACGAATCTCCATGTTTTGAGCAACTTCATTTTTTAATTCTTTAAAATCAAAAATAATTGAATCCACTCTACCATCAACCCTTCCTAATTCTATAAACTGTATCTCGTTATCTTCTAAAATATGCTCTTTAGGTTGATAAGTTTTTACATTTTCAGTATTGGCTGTAACTAATGCTCTAATGCACTCATCAGAGTGGGTTGTGGCAAAGACTTGAACGGTTTGTTCTTTTGCTAGGGTTAGGATGATATTCCATAATTTATCTAAAATTGAATGATGAATACCATTCCCAATCTCATCAATAAATAGATACCCATCTTTAGCTTGATAGAGAGCAAGGATTATTGAAATAAAATGTTTAACCCCATCTCCTAACTCTGTTAATTGGATATACTCTTCATTAACTTTACAGTAGGGTTTATCTTCTAGGATTTTAAATTTTGAGATACTAGAGTCAATAATCTGTAAAGATTTATTTAAAAACTCCTCTTTATCCTCTTTTTGAACTGAAGCATAATAGGTTACTATATTTCTATTAGTTAACCCATTTGTACTTATAAAAATTTTATTTCCTGTTCCTCTTATATATGGAATACTCTCTAAATTAAAGGTAAACTGTTGTTTATCTATTTCAAAAAGATATTCTATAATACCATTCTTATTTTCACAGACAAAGCAAGTCTCTCTAATATCTGTTTTGACATTAAAAATTTGACTATTTTTTAGAGGTTCAATAATAAACTTCTCTTTAAAAGTCATACTATCACCATAGATATAAGAGTCAAGATTTTCTAAAATATTTCTTCGATTTTTTAATTGTGCAATAGCTACTACAAAATATCCAAGATTTATAGAGTATATATTTGTAAATAGTGCCTCCATTAGTGCTGTTTTGCCTACATTATTTTTTCCACCAATCAAATTAACTCTTCCAAAGCCCTCTGCTTTGAAATTCTTAAAACATTTAAAGTTTTTAATCTCTATCTCTCTAATAAAATGCTTACTCATTGGTTCTCCTTTTTGTTGGTGCGTTGGCAAACGCACCCTACAGGTTTATGAAATTTTCTATAATCTTTAAGCCATTTTCATGGCTTTTTTCTGGGTGAGGTTGGATGCCGTAGATGTTGTTTTTGTTTACGGCACTTACAAATTCGTATCCGTAATCTGTTTTTCCTATGGCATACTTATCATCACATACTGCGTGATATGAGTGGACGAAGTATAGATAGAAATCATTTGGTAAATCCTTTAATAAAAGAGAAGGCAGTGCCTTGTCTCTACGGGGGTATTGAAATAGTTCATTCCATCCCATGTGGGGGACTTTTAGTTTATGGTCAAATTTAGACTCGTCAAATGCAATAACTTTGCCCTCGATTAATCCTAATCCTTTATGGTCTCCAAACTCTTCACTGCTTTCAAATAGTAGTTGCATACCCAAGCAGATACCCAATAGGGGTCTTCCACTATTGGCATACTCTTTTATGGCATCATCCATGCCATTCTCTTTGAGATGTTCCATTGCATCACCAAAAGCTCCAACACCTGGTAAAATAAGTTTATCATAATCTTTTAGTTTCTCTGGGTTGCTCTCTATGGCTATATCTGCACCTATACTCTCAAAAGCATTAATAACTGATGCTAAATTTCCCATATTATAATCTACAATTCCTATCAAAGGTTATTCCTTAGTATTAATTATCGTGATTATATCAAAATAAGTTAAACCATTAAGTAAAAATTGTGAATAGTATTTGTAAAATTGGTTTCCAACTTCAAGGATTATATATGCTAGATTATTTTACCCATAAGTTTAACCCTAATCAGATTACTTTAGTTATGACTATTTTAGTTAAGAATGAGGCGGATATTATAGAAGCAAATATTAAAACTCATAACTCTTTAGGAGTTGACGCTTTTGTTATTATGGATAATGATTCAACTGATGGAACAAGAGAGATTTTATCTAACTTGAAAGATGAGTTTGAGATAACTATTATTGATGAGAGTGGATACTATCAGCAGAAAAAATTTATGACTAAACTAGCGTTCTTAGCAAAAAAGATATATAAACCCAATTGGATTATCAATAATGATGCAGATGAATTTTGGATACCAAACAAGAGTGGGTCTTTAAAAGAGTATCTTAATTTTAAAGGTGGAATTTTACGAGTAGATAGATTTAATATGATACCTCCATTGGAGTCTGTAGAGAGAGAAAATATATTTTTTGATTCTATCTATGAGGTATCCAATCAGATTAACTATAGAGTAGCAAAGAGAGAAGATATATCTGTTCTTTTAGGTCAAGCTAGTAGAAAAGTAATAACCAACCCTTATGGATTAATTAAGATAAATTCAGGTAACCACTCAGCAGAGCATATAGCATTTTGGAATAAAAAATATAGCAAAGATATAAAAAATTATCACTATCCAATTAGAAGCTATAAGCAGTTCGAGAAGAGAGTTATTACAAGAAAAGAGGTATTGGAGAACTTTCCAAATGTCAAAATGGGTAACCATTATAGAGTATTGGTATCCAAATATAATAGGGGTGAGCTAAAAGAGGAGTATAGAAAGTTTATATTTAAACAAAATGAGATAGAGCTACTTAAAAAGATAGGTGTTGTATCTGAAAATAGAATACCTTTTAAAACTATAATAAGATAAGAGATGAATACACTAATATATGGAATGCATTGGAAAAGTCAAACTAAAGCTATTAAAGAGTTAGAGAGTGAGGGTTTAATAGATATAAAGGTTTGGATAGGAAAAAATAGAGAAAATAGTATAAATATAGGCAGACTAAGAAGAGTAAGAATAGAAAAAGAGCCATATAGTGGAATAAACAGTGATATTTATGATGAGGTTTATAAGGAGGCATTTCCCACATTTTTAGATATGTTTTGGAGAAATCCATCTCAATATGCTATTACTCATCAAGAGGCGATTAATCTATATAACTACTTTTTTGATTATTTCTCTAATCTATTAGAGAGAGAAAAAATTGAGCTTATGCTATTTTATATGTTTCCCCATTTTGGAAGTGATTATTTATTGAGTGTAATTGCTAAATATAAAAATATTAAAATGGTTCTAATGTATCAATCTCTAATTCCAAATCGCTTTCAGTATGTCACTTCATTGGAGGATTATGGTAAATTTAATAGCTCTATTGTGGAGTTTGATTATCCATATCAGAAGATTGAGTTTGGGACAAAAAAGGTTCAATTCTATATGAAAAATATAAAACTAAAATATAGAAGCTGTAACTATACATTACTTATTAAATTAAGAAGATATATATTTAGAAGTGTAGGGAGAATGACACTTTTAGGTTTAATTAAGAGTTATATTGATTGTCTAAAGTTCAAATACAACTACAATAGATTAAAAGATGATAAAATCAACACCTCAAAAAAATCTGTCTATTTCCCTCTTCAGATGCAACCAGAGATGACAACTTCTACTCTAGGAGGAGTATATACCGACCAACTTTTAGCTATAGAGAGGATTTCCAATATCATTCCTAATGATTGGGTTATATATGTAAAGGAAAACCCAAAACAGTTAGAAGCTCATAGAGGAGAGTTTTTTTTTAAACGGCTATCACTGATAAAAAAGGCTAAATATATCTCAAAAGAGGTAAATAGCTTTGATTTAATTGATAGTTGTCAATTTGTAGCCACAATTACAGGAACTGCTGGGTGGGAGGCTCTATTGGCTCAAAAACCCTCTGTTATATTTGGACAGAGTTGGTATCAAGAGTTTCAAGGAGTTATAAAATACTCTAATACTATAACCTTAGAAGAGATACTAGATACCAAAATAGATAAAAAAAAGCTAGAAAAGGAGTACAATAATTTTATAAAAAAAACAGCAAATGGAGTAGTTGACCGTGGATATATTGCAAATTTTCCTAATTATAGTGATGAGAATAATAGCAAATTTTTAAAAGAGTCTTTATCTGAAATTATTAAAAAGATACGATAAAAGTAAAATAGTTATAATAAAAATATGTTATAATTAGTGACAATTTTTGAAAAAGGATTTTATTATGAAGAAAACAATAATATTTATTGCTATGACTATATTTATAGTTTTATTTATGGGATGTACTCCAAAAACTGCTGGTCAAGATAGTGCCTATTTGAATGCAAATCGTGGAGCAGCAGGAGCTCAAATTAGTAAAGCAGAAGCAGAGCAATATCATAGACAGCAAGGGTTAACAGCTGATGAAATTCGTTTAGAAAATATGAAAAGAAGACAAACAACAGATAGTATAGAAGAAGGGGCATCAGCTGCTAGTTCAACTTCAAGTGCCATTAAAAATGGTGTAGGGGCAATTAGAAGTCTAAAAGACCTTTTTAATTAAAATAAAATGATAAATATTTTTTTTATTCTCTTCTCTATATTTATAATAGGGTGTGCTAATACATCTACTGTTAAAGTAAATAGTATTCCATCTAAAAATACATCAGTTATAAAAGAGACTATCACAAAGAAGAGTTCTATTGATAATAAAGAAGCTCATTACCGTAACCGTTATGGTGATGATTTTGGATATTTTGATAGAGATGGATATTATTGCAATAACATATACTATCCTTATGATGATAGATATAGATATGAAGATAGACTCTATAGGAGAGGTTATTTCAGTACAAATGTTAAACATATTCAAGTATATGAAGATGATGATAGAGGAGATGGATACTACTATCCTGTCTCTAGTACACATCCAAGAAAAAGAGTTATGCACCCAGAACATCTTGAAGAGAGAAATATAGGCTCTGGGGGATATTATAATTTGAAATATTAATATATAATTTTGGATTTAACACTCTTAGTATATTTGATAATATCATATTTTAAGAGTGTATCTATATCTTTTTGATTAAAAACAATACTATTTTTAAACTCATCAAGAAGTTTTCCCTCATTATAGAGTTGTACCCATCGTCTATAGTGTGGTCCCATACTTACTTTTTTGCTACTCTCCAAAAGTCGTTTTCTATTTTTGATATTTTGTTCAAATTGAGTATAACTTCTTATAGGATAGTGAAATACCTCTATATCTTTAAACCGTTTAATTTTATCATATCCTGAACGAAGATAATCTCTCATATTTCTAATATGAAGTGCTTTGTGATTTCCACCTCTAAGATAGATAAGTCCATAAGGATTTATAATAGTTTTCGGACCAATTTTAGTTAAAATTATAGATAGTTTTTCACTTGTTAACTGCTTCTCTTTGGAGTAAAATATAGGATTTTCTACTAGATAAGAGGTATCAAAAAAATATTTCTCTCTTTCTAATATCATATTATATCTATTAACAGTAAGCACACTACCTTTAAAAGCCAAATTTTCTTTGAGATTTAAATCATTTTTAGGTAACCAAAACTCATCAGCATCATTATTAATAACCCAATCAGCTTTGAGTCTATTTTTAGCAATCATAGCTAACTGTTTCATCCATTTAGCTTGATTATAATCACCTTTTTCATCTATAACTATTATCTCAAACTCTTTTACTAATTTACTTAAAATCTCTCTAGTTCCATCTATTGAACCATTATCCATTATAACAAAAGCATCAACACCTAAACTCGCATGAGTTCGTATATTGGCTTCTATAATATCAGCTTCATCTCTTACCAATATTGTCATAACTAGACGGAAATTATTTGTATCAAACTTATGAAAAAAATAATCTAACATCTCTCCTCCTCTATCTTTCTCTCTATCTCTTTATAATGTTTGGTATCAGGATTACGCCAATTAGTTGGGATAAGATAATCTTCATATAGATAGTGCAAAAAGTTGTTAATTAGTGGTTCATCTATACTCCACTCATCTATATTTTTTAAAATATTCAAAATCTGCTCTTTGGAATTTGCTGTTTTTACAATACCAGTAATCGCAAAAAAAGCTTCACCCAAAACTATAACTCGTTTTTTGAATAATAGAGACTCCATAGCCACACTAGAGTTTATAGTCATAATAGCTGTAGCATTTTCTATAAGTGTTTGGGTATTTTGAGAACTAAACTTTATCCTATTAGTAGCTTTTTTATATAATAGAGTATAATCACTAACTCTATCAGATGGATGTTCTTTTATCACAAAAACTATATTTAATTGCCCTGATAACCACTCTATTATCTCAAAAAGCTCAACCATATCTCTTATCCAAGGCGAGTGCTGAATGATTTGCGTATCATATGCCACTTGAAAAGGGATAAATATATACTCTTCTGGTAATTTGGTATTAAACTGTTTTTGCTCTTTTTTGGAGATTCTCACCTCTAAGCTTTGTGGTAAAACTCTATTTTGATATTTTAGATTTTGATAAAAATTAGTATCTCTAGGTAATGAATTAGACGCATTAACCCCCACAAAATCCATGGTGGTACTATTTGGCAAAACTCCATTTTCAAAAAATATAGGTTTCACCTCTAAAAGTTTAGCAACTTCTAATATAATATCTTGATAAAACTTCTTGCCATTCCAAAGTATGATATAATCAGGGTTATAATAGCTAAGTACTTTAAATGCTACCATTACCACCCAAGGAAGTTGAAACTGTAATAGTTTTTTATATAGATATTTATATATTTTACTACTATATTTCGCCTCCATCTCTATATATTTACTCTCCAAAATAGCTTTTTTATCTATATTTTTAAGCAGTTTCCATCCTCTCAATGATAAATTAAAAGAGGGGAAAAATTGAATTTTACTAGGATAAGGTAAATTGGTAGCTAGATTTTGAAAATAGATATATTGGCGTTTAGTAACAGCAAAAAATAAAATTTTCATGATTTATATCTTTGATAAATCTCTGGATAAAAACCTTTCCATCGTTTGTGTACCCAAAACCACTCATTGGGTTTAGCTCTAATTACATCTTCCATTACTTTGGCTTGGGCTTGTGTCATACTCAATATATCAGCCTCTTTATCTTCTGTTTTGATAAAAGGAAGAGGTTGATAAAATGTTATAGTATAGTTCTGATAATCATCTGTAGAGATGTATGCAGGAATTACAGATACTTCAAAATTTCTAGCTATTACAGAAGCTGATGGAGAGTGTAAAACTTTGTGTCCAAAAAACTCAACCTCTACCCCTCCTTGTTTAACTCCTAAATGTTGGTCTAGTAGCAGTCCAACTGCTTTTCCATTTTTAAGGGCTTTGAGCAGACCTTTCATAGCTCCTTTACGATAAACCATCTCTACACCAAACTGTTCTCTATTTTTAATAAGAACTCTATCCATCAAATCAGAGTCTAATTTTCTTCCTACTCCAACAAGTGTAATTCCAAATTTGGCTGTAATAGCAGGTGCTAATAGTTCCCAATTTCCATAATGTCCTGTGACAAAAATTATCTTTTTATTTTTATCAATAAACTCTTGCAAAATATGCTCATTTTCAAATGTAATATTTTGCAAAAGTTCACTACTGCTTCTACCATTTCGTCGCATAAAACCAATAATAGTTTGAAGTAGATTATAAAATACTCTTTTGCCTATATCATCCCTATCTTTTTGAGTCAGTTTATTATCAAATGCCAACTTTAAATTAGCATTGATAATATGGTGATGTTTTTTATCCACTTTATAAGCAAATGAACTTAACCCTTTGAGGAGATAGTTCATTATATTTATAGGTAATATTTTGGCTAAAAAAGCAAAACTATTATAAGTAAAAAGATATAGATAATCTACCATATAGACCTATCGCTCTATTTTAAAAAACTCTAAATACCAATCTACAAAGTTATCTATACCCTCTTGGATTGGTGTTGCAGGTTGATAGTTTAAATCTTCTACCAAATCAGTTACATCTGCATAAGTAGCAGGTACATCACCTGGTTGAATTGGCATCATATTTTTTTCTATAGTTGTTTCTAGTTTATTCTCTATAGCTGTGATAAAGTCCATAAGTTTCACAGGATTATTATTACCAATATTATAGACTTTATAAGGAGCAGAAGAGGTAGATACTCGTCCATCAATACCATTCCATTTTGGGTCAGGTTTAGATGGATTATCAAGCACTCTTATAACACCCTCTACAATATCATCTATATAAGTAAAATCTCTAAGCATATTACCATTATTAAATACATCAATACTGTTACCCTCTAGGGCTGCTTTGACAAATAAAAATAGTGCCATATCAGGTCGTCCCCAAGGTCCATAAACAGTAAAAAATCTAAGTCCAGTAGTTGAGATACCATATAGATGTGAATATGTATGAGCCATTAATTCATTTGATTTTTTACTTGCTGCATATAGAGATATTGGGTGGTCAACATTATGTTCAGTAGAAAACGGTAACTCCTCATTAAGTCCATAAACAGATGAACTAGATGCATAAGCTATATTATTAACATTGTTATGACGACACGCTTCAAGTAGATTTGCAAAGCCTACAATATTGCTTTGAATATAAGCATCAGGGTTGATTAGACTATATCTAACTCCTGCTTGAGCTGCTAGATTACAAACAGCATCAAATTTTTGCTCTTCAAAGAGTTTCATAATATTCTCTTTGTCTTCTAGGTTTAGCTTGATAAACTTTAAATTTGGATTTTTGAATGAAGTCAATATTTTATTATACTCTATATTTTCACCATCTTCTAGCTTTTGGATAATCCCTGTTCGCTCTAATCGTCCATATTTGACATTAATATCATAATAGTCATTGATACAATCAAGCCCTACTACCTCATCACCTCTTGCTATTATTTTATCGGCTAATGCCGAACCTATAAACCCTGCTGTTCCTGTAATCAATATTTTCATTGCTATCCTATGTTATTAAATATTTAAAATTATATCTAATTGTTTTTATATTTCTTTTTAAGTTTAAGCTTTTTGAAAAATGAGACTTTTCTCTCCATAGGAACTTTATGCTCTTTAAGATAGTTTTGTGTTGCATCTATCATTCGTTTTGCTGATTGTCCATCTCTATATGGATGATAATTTTTAAAAGTATCTGCCCGTTTATTTCTAATAGATGAGCTATTTTCTAATACTCGAATAACATTCAAAAATATACCACCTGCACTTTGATTTGACCAAGTAATATCCTCTAATTGGGTATCAACTGTCAATACAGGTTTGTCAAGTAGTGTAAACTCATATACTAGAGAAGAGGTATCACTAATTAAAACATCAGCTATATGCATATTTTTACTAATATTATCCTCTTCTAGTATCAATATATTTGGGGTATCTATCTCATTATACTCTTCTACTATACTATTATCCATATCATTATCAAATATAACCATAAATAGAATATCACTTCTTGAGCTTAATTTAATAATAATATCTTTAAGTTTAACAGCAGATGTCAACTCCATATTTGAACTAGGTGCATAGAGTATAATATGTTTAACCTCATACTCTGACAATAGTCTATTTCTCTCCCATGAAATATTATCATCATTTGCTATTTTAAATAGCGTATCAAGCTTAGACCAACCAGTCTCAATAACATCAAAACTATTATTGTTTTGGGACGCATCTTCAAATAGTTTTGTAAAATGAGGGCCAGGAGTTAGATATAGGTCAAAATAGTTCATCATCTCTTTATAAGCTTCTATATCCTCCACTAAGCTATGAAATATATGAATTTTGAGACCTCTAAGCCAATAGGGAATATCATCTGTTGGAACAAATATTGCATCTGCTCTAAATTCATCTAAATATTTTAAACTATTGGTATGCATCATCTGTTTATATGGAAATATATCGAAAAGTTCTGGTATGATATACCAAATAAACTCTTCACCTCTATCCTCTAACTCATCAGCTAAAGGTTTTAATATCAAAAAAGAATATGGTTGTGTGCAAAATAAAATTGTTTTCATAAATAAAATAATATCATAAAAAATGAAAATATCTATGTATTTATGATATAGTAATATAAAAAATCAATAAAAAGAGATTAACTATATGAGATATATGAAAAAAATTCTTAAAACTATTTTATTATTAGCACTTTTTTATGTAGGTTATGGACTTATATATGGTAATTTTCATAAACTAGATAATAATGCCTATCGTTCGGCACAACTTTTTAGTTTTAATATGCCTTATTTTTTAGAAAAATATAAAATCAAAACTATTTTAAATCTAAGAGGAGAACAAAAGAATAAATCATGGTACAAAAATGAAAAACAGATAACCAAAGAGCATAATGTCTCATTGCTTACTTTTCAAATGAGTTCAAGAAAATATTTAGATTTTAATCAAACCTCCAAAATTGTAAAGATACTCAAAAATGCCGAAAAGCCTATACTCATTCATTGTGAAGGTGGTGCAGATAGAACCTCTCTAGTATCTGCTTTATATAATTATGCCTTATTGCATCTTAGTAAAGAAGAGGCTATGGAGGAGTTTAGTTTTATATATGGTCATTTACCAATTATTCGTCCTAAAGTTATTGCTATGGATAAGAGTTTTGAGAATTTTGTCTTATCTACAAAAATAACTGAAATTGAAGATTGATATAGATATATGAAAAATTTTTATTTAGCACCACTAAAAGCTTATCAATATATATCTAAAATGTTACCTGCTAACTGTAGATACTATCCCACCTGTTCAGAGTATGCAAAATGGCAGTTTGAACTCAATCGTCCTGATAAGGCATTAACTCAAAGTATATTAAGAATACTTCGATGTAATCAGCTTTTTGATGGAGGGATAGATTATCCTATTATTAGATATAGACCTCCTAAAATAGGAGATTTATGTAGAGATAATATCAAAATCAAATATTGGCTTGTTCCCAAAAAGAATAGAGAGTTTTTTGTTATAAAAAATTTTGATTTTCATCAAAACTAATATTTATTTAATCTCTTTTGGAGTAATATAAAAATAAAGAAAAGGATTTGAAATGTTTAAAAAAATAGATTTTGTACTACTCTTCTTGGCAATATTTAGTTCACTTCAAGCAAAAGATTATGAGATTGACAAGAATGGTAATATCAATGTCAATATAGTTGACAGAAAAGTTATGGTTAATGATAAAGTTGTACGAACAATTCCAAAAGGTAAGCCAGTTAATGTTACGATAGGTAATACAAATGCATCTATAAACAAGGATAGACTCAAAGCCAATGTAGGTAGAAATATTGGTGCAAAAATAGATGATGATAAAATGAGTGCTAATGTTGGTGGTATTGGTGCAAAGATAGATGGAGATAATATAAGTGTAGATATTGGAACTCTTTTAAATCATGCTATAAAAAATAGAAATGATGACAAAGAAAAAGATGATAATTTCTTTGATGGAGACCCTTTCTTTTCCAAATAGTTAATAACTCAACCAAATTTTAATAATATTTAAGGCAAAATGCATATCAAATATTAAAAAAAGGTTGATTATGCCCATTACACTAAACTCACCACTTGATATGCATCTGCATCTACGAGATGGGGATATGCTCAAAATAGTAGCACCTCTTAGCTCTAGTAGTTTTTCAGGAGCTATTATTATGCCAAATCTTGTACCTCCTATTACTACCAAAGAAGAGGTAATATCTTATAAAAATAGAATTTTAGAAGCTATTGGAGATGATAAGTTTACTCCTTATATGACACTATTTTTTAAACCTACTTATACTAAAGAGTTTTTGAAATCAGTAAAAGATGATATAACAGCTCTTAAATTATATCCAGCAGGAATTACTACTAATTCAGAAGGTGGTGTAAGTGGATTTGATATAGATGAACTCAAAGAGACTCTAACAGCTATGAGTGAGCTTGAAATTCCTTTATGTATTCATGGAGAAACTAATGGTTTTGTAATGGATAGAGAGGCTCAATTTATCTCTATATATGAGTCATTAGCTACCAATTTTCCTAAACTAAAAATTATAATGGAGCATATTACTACCAAAGAGAGTGTAGAAGCTTTGGATAGATTTGAAAATTTATATGCTACTATTACACTGCATCACTTATTAATAACTTTAGATGATGTAGCAGGTGGGATGCTTGAACCTCATCTCTTTTGTAAACCTATTGCTAAACGACCAGAAGATAGAGAAGCATTACGAAAAGTAGCATTTGAAGCTCATCCCAAAGTAATGTTTGGTTCTGACTCTGCACCTCATCCAAAACATGCAAAAGAGGCTTCTCACTGTTCAGCAGGTGTATTTACAGCACCTATTGCTCTACAAGTTTTGACTGAACTTTTTGTAGAACACTCTACAGTTGAGAAACTTCAAGCTTTTGTTTTAGATAATGCTAAAGAGATATATTCTAATATTGTTATCCCTCAAACTTCTGTTACTTTGGAAGAAAAACCTTTTAGCGTTCCTGAAAAATATGGTGAAGTTGTACCTATGTATGCAGGTAAGAGACTCTCTTATAGTATAAAAGAAAAAATATGTTAGTAGATAGTATAGACCAACTAATAGGAGATACTCCCTTAATTAAACTAAATAAACTCTCTAAACAAACAGGAGCTACTATTTTAGCTAAATGTGAGTTTATGAACCCCACCTCATCAGTCAAAGATAGAATTGCTCTAAATATGGTCAACAAAGCATTAGAGTCTGGAGCAATAGATAAGAACTCAATAATAATAGAACCAACAAGTGGAAATACAGGTGTGGCACTAGCTGGAATATGTGCATCCAAAGGGCTTAAACTAATTTTGACTATGCCTGAATCCATGAGTATAGAGAGAAGAAAACTACTTACTCTTTTAGGAGCTAAAATTGTATTAACTCCTGCAAATAGAGCAATGCAAGGTGCAATTGATGAAGCAAATAAGTTAGCTAAAGAGCTAAATGGAGTAATACTTCAACAGTTTGAAAATCCAAATAACCCACAAGCTCATAGAGATACAACAGCCATTGAGATTTTAAATGATACTAATGGAGTTGTTGACTTTTTTGTAGCAGGAGTTGGAACAGGTGGAACTCTCACAGGTGTATCGGAAGTTCTAAAAGAGAAAATCCCTCATATAAAATCAATAGCTGTAGAACCAACCAATTCAGCTGTTTTATCAGGAGAAAGTAAAGGTAGCCATAAACTTCAAGGTATCGGTGGAGGATTAATTCCAAAAGTTTTAAATACTCAAATTTATGATGAGATTATAAAAGTAGATGATGATAGTGCCTTTGATATGGCTAGAGCAGTTGCCAAAGATGAAGGTTTACTAGTAGGAATATCAAGTGGGGCAAATATCCAAGCATCTTTTGAGATTGCATCAAGGCAAGAGAATAGAGGTAAAACTATAGTAACTCTCCTTTGTGATACAGCAGAGCGATATATGTCAACAGAATTATTTTAGTATATCTTAATTTATCTTTAAGTTAATATATTATATATTTACATTATGTAAATATTAATTAAGGAGTAAATTATGAAAATGATTACAACTAAATATACACTATTACCTTTACTCTCCTCTTTTATTCTATTTTGTGGATGTAGTACCAAAGAAGATACTATAGCCATATCAGAAACACATCTTTATAATAATGATTATGGAGTAATGTCTAATAATAAAGTAGATAAAATAATTGCAGATGAAATTGCATCTGAAAATAAACCAGTAGAGATAGATTATAGCTCAATTGACCCACGGTATAGTACAGAAGTACAAGCAGACCCTGAAGCCTTTTTAGCAGAAGATTGGGTTCAGCCTGAACCAAAAATTAGTTATAAATATATGGATGACCCAAAATTTTATGCTGAAGATGAATTACCAGAAAATAAATTCAAAACAGAAAATACAATTATTAAAATACCAAAAGGTTCAGACAAATCTATTTTATACTCAAGAAAATAAAAAAGCTAAAATATATCAATTAAGTGGATTAAAAAGAGTATCCTATTCCAAAATATCCAATAGAACTACTCATTGTAAAAGTACTCTTATATGGAGATATATCACTAGAACTTACTCCTTTTCCTGCTATATTTATGGCTACATCTCCCATATCCCATTTGGAATATTTATACCCTAGTGTTGCATAAATTCTAGGGCTTAGAGTCAACCATCCCCATTTAAATTTTTCTGTAAATGGAGTAAAATATAGACCTATTCCATACTCTTGAAATGTACCATCAACATTTAAATCACTTTTTATATAATCATTGTTAATATAACCTGTTTGGTAAGCATAACTTCCTACTCCATATACTGATAATTTATCACTAATTAATGTTTTTTGAAAATTAATAGTAGGACCTATTTTATATGTCATAACTTTAGTTTTAGTATCTTTAAACATATCATAAGTAGTCTGCATTCCATTACTATTAGAGGAGATAAAATCTAAATTTGGTGTGGCACTACTACTTGTTGTACTATCTATCCAAGGTATAGAAAGACCTACTAAAACACCTATACCTAAAAAGTTATCTTGATTTTTATGTATAACATCATAACCTAGTTTAATATTAGCATCTAACCCCTTAACTCTATACTCCATTTGTGGAATATTAAAATTTGAAGCCATATTATTATATGTTTTTTGAGCTTGAATTAAATCTTGTGAGTCAAACCAGTTAAAATCATAAGAGTAAAATATCTTTTCTCCTACATTTGTATGTCTATTTACAATGGAGTATGAGGCTACATCATTATCAATACTACTACTAAGTCCCATAAATCCACCCTCCATAGAGAATGTACCACTCCCAAATTGAAACTCTACACTCAATAAACCACTTGTGATACCAATAAGAAGTAATATACTTTTTTTCATCTTTTACTAACCCTTTTTGTTATTTATACTCTTATTATAAATATAAATAATAAAAAAATCTTTATAAAATAGCTTTTTTTAAATATTTTTATTAATTATTGATTATATGTTACATAATATATAATTATTGAAAGATATGAACAGAAATTTTCAAAGTTCAAAGGAGGGGGGGGAGTTTATAAAGGGAGTTTATGTGAAAATCCATATCTTTCATATCCGTATTATACATCCCATTTATAAACAACTAGATAATCAAAAGTCAATGATAAATTAACAAGATTATTTTTGAGTAACTTTAAAAGCCTCTTCAATTGCTTTAATAAATGAACTCCGAACTGCTCTCTCTTCCAATACTCCATATGCACTGGCAGTAGTTCCAGCAGGACTCATAACACTATCTTTGATAAGTGCTGGGTGGTTAGACTCTATTAGAGGGGCAAATCCTTTAAATAATGAATTAGTAATACTAATTGCATCAACTCTTTTCATTCCCTCTTTGACTAAGCCATCCATCATAGCTTCTGCAACCAAAGCTAATAATGCAGGGCCACTTCCTGCTACTGCTGTTGCTATATCTATCTCTTTTTGAGTATCAACCCAAAAGGTATCACCAATAGATGAAAATATCTCTATAGCTTCATCTTTTTTGGTACTATCTCCTGTAATAATAGTGGTTGAAGCTCCAAATCTAGCTGAAACATTAGGCATAGTACGAATATAGTTTTTTGCTTCTATACTCTCTTGTAGTTTTTCTAGTGAACTACCAGCCAGTATAGAGTATATAGTATCTGCTTTTCCTTTTAGTTTGGAGGCTACGCTTTTTAGAGCATACGGTTTAATTGCCAATAGAATATTTTTGTCGGTTATATCAAAATTATCTAATCTATACACACTATAGTTATTATTAACTTTGGATATATCTCTAACTACAAACTCTAAATCATATTTATTTTCTAGCCCTTTTGCCATAGCCATAGCCATAGCACCAGCTCCTATAATTGTTAATTTCATCTATTTTCCTATCTTTTATTTGCTAAATTATAGCCAAACATAATAGAGTTTGAGGTATTATAATCTCTTAAAATATATATTGGGGTTAAACCCATATAATAAGGTTAAGAATGTTAACAAATTATAAAAAAAGTATGCTTTTAGCACTGCTTATAATGTTATTTATCGGATGTAGTGATAAAGATGCAGTCAAAGAGTATGATAGACCTGCTCTATATTGGTATAAAAATATTGTTAAAAATATTGCATCATCCAATTTTGATAAAGCAGACAACTACTATATTTCACTTCGTAGTGAACATATGCGTTCACCATTGTTACCTACAGCTACTCTAATATTAGCACAAGCTCATATGGAAGACCAAGGTTATATTATGGCTGATTACTATCTCGATGAGTATCTTAAAAAGTATGCATCAGGAAAAAAAATAGAACTAGCAAAGTTTTTAAAAATTAAAGCTGCTTTCTTGGGACTCAAAGATATAAATAGAGACCAAAAATTGATGATAGATACACTAACAAATGTTGATAAATTTACTAAAGATTATCCAAATTCTATCTATAAACCAATTGTTGATACGCTAAAAGTTCGTCTTCATATGGCACAGTATCTTCTAAATGAGAATATATCTAGGTTATATAGTCGAATAGGCAAAGATAAAGCAGCTCAAATTTATATGGAAAAAAATAAAAATTCTATGTTAAACTCAGCCGATATAAAAGCCCCACAAGAGAGCTTTTTTGATAAAATATTTAAATAAAGGATTGCTATAGATGCAACTTAGTAATTACGAAGCATTTCCAACTCAACTACCTATTATTATAGAAGATAATCTTTTTCTATATCCATTTATGATAAGCCCTATCTTTTTAAGTAAAAAAGAGGATATAGATGCCGCATCATTTGCAATAGAGAAAAATTCTCTACTTTTTTTGACTACTACCAAAGATGGATTTGAAAATTTAAGAGATAAGGATAGTCTGCATACTATTGGAGTAATTGGCTCTATTATGAGAAAAGTACATATGCCAGATGGTAGAGTCAAAATACTTTTTCAGGGTTTAGCAAAAGGTGAAATTATCTCTTCTATAGAAGATGTTACTATAGATGATGAGATATTATTTCAAACTTCTATGATAAATCTTATTGAGAATAAGCCATATAAGGAGTTAAAAGTTAATGCACTTATAGGTGTATTAAATGAAAAGCTCCAACAACTCTCCAAAATTCAAAATTATATACCTGCTGATTTACTTAAAACTATCTCTGAAACAGATGAACCATATCGTATTGCTGATTTGGTAGCATCAATACTTAAAATATCAAAAACAGACTCTTATGAGATATATAAAGAACAGAATATAGAAGAGCGACTTATGCAACTAATAGATATTATAATTAGTGAGATTGAGTCTGCTAGAGTAGAAAAAGAGATAAGAAATAAAGTCCATACTAAAATAGAACAGAGCAATAAAGAGTATTTCTTAAAAGAGCAGATAAAAGAGATAAACAAAGAGTTAGGAGCAGATACACAAAGAGAAGAGGAGATAGAAGAGTTTCGTAAAAAGCTCGAAGAGATAAAACCTCATATTAATGAAGATGCGTATAAAGAGGTATCCAAACAGCTTGATAGATTTGCTCGAATGCATCCTGATAGTGGTGATGCTCAACAGATACATACCTATTTGGAGTGGATATTTGAGTTACCCTTTGGAACACTTACAAGCAAAAGCTTAAAAGTATCTGATGTCAAAAGAGAGTTAGATAATGACCACTTCTCTCTAATCAAGCCTAAGGAGAGAATTGTAGAGTTTTTTTCAGTAAGAGAGTTGGCAAATCGTAGAGGTGTATCATTAGATAAAAGTTCAGGAGCAATTTTATGTTTTTGGGGACCTCCAGGGGTTGGTAAAACCTCTTTGGCAAACTCTATTGCTAACGCATTAGGCAGACCATTAGTTCGTATAGCATTAGGTGGGCTAGAAGATGTTAATGAGCTTAGAGGTCATAGACGAACTTATGTTGGTGCAATGCCAGGGCGAATAGTTCAAGGTCTCATAGATGCTAAAAGTATGGACCCTGTTGTAGTACTTGATGAGGTGGATAAAGTAGGTCAAAATCATCGCGGCGACCCAACAGCTGTTTTATTGGAGATACTTGACCCTGAACAAAATGTTGAGTATAGAGATTATTATCTTAACTTCAATATAGATTTAAGCAATGCTATATTTATAGCTACAGCCAATGATTTAGGAGGAATTCCAGCTCCACTTAGAGATAGAATGGAGTTTATAGATGTTAATTCATATACTCCAGATGAGAAACTAGAGATAGCCAAGCAGTATCTAATACCACAAGAGTTAAAAAAACATGCTCTTAAAGTAGAAGAGTTTGAGCTTACAGATAAAGCTCTAAAGTTACTTATAGATGAATACACACGAGAGCCAGGTGTAAGAGGTTTGCGTCGAAAAATTGCAGGATTAATGAGAAAAGTAGCTACGAAAATGCTAATAGATGCAGAATTAGAAAAAATATCTATAGATATAGATGATTTACCTGAATATGCAGACAAAAAGGTATTTGAGGTATCACAGATAGATAAAATACCTCTTATTGGTGTAGTTAATGGTTTAGCATGGACAGCAGTTGGTGGAGATATGCTCAAAATTGAAGCTATCAAAATCAAAGGTAAAGGGCTAGTTAAACTTACAGGAAGTTTAGGTGATGTGATGAAAGAGTCAGCTTATATCGCTTTTTCTGTAGTCAAAATCTTGATAGATAATAATAAGTTAGCTGTAACCCAAGAGGATATTTACAAAAAATATGATTTACATATCCATGTACCAGAAGGTGCAACACCCAAAGATGGACCAAGTGCTGGTATTACTATGGCAGTAGCCATAGCCTCAATATTATCTGAAAAGAGGATAGATAATAGAGTAGCAATGACAGGAGAGCTAACTTTGACTGGAAAAGTATTGCCAATTGGAGGACTAAAAGAGAAACTAATAGCAGCTTATAAAGCAGGAGTAACTAAAGTAATAATCCCTCAAAAGAATTTTGATAGAGATATAGAAGATATACCTATAGAAGTACTTCATGCTATTAAGATAGTACCTGTAATAAGTATTGATGAGGTGCTATCAGAGGTATTGCTAACTTCTAATTAGAACTATTGATTATTATATTTATGGTAGAACCTATGGTAATAATGATTTTTGTTTTTCTCATTTATGGTTTCTTTTTTACAAATTATAACATAATAAGTGATATATAATCAAAAGTTAGTTAAAATTCGCGACCTAAATTTAGGTTTAGGATACTGCGTGAAGAATTTTTATATAACACGCACCGATTATATAAGAGTTGGTTTGAACCATAACATCGGTTAACCAGACGCAATATTAGGTGCAAAAAAACACACACTAGGAGTAACCAATGAAGGTTAGACCATCAGTAAAAAAAATGTGTGATGATTGCAAAGTAATCAAACGAAAAGGTATCGTTAGAGTAATCTGCAAAAATCCAAAACACAAACAAAGACAAGGATAAGCATGGCACGGATTTCAGGTGTTGATTTACCTAAAAAAAAGAGAATTGAGTATGGACTTACTTATATATTTGGTATAGGTTTGCATACATCAAGAAAAATTCTTGATGCAACTGGTGTTGATTATAACACTAGAGTATATGAGCTAACAGATGCACAAGCAGCGTTAATTCGTAACGAAATTCAAGAGAATTTTATGGTTGAGGGTGACCTTAGAAAAAAAGTTACTATGGATATTAAAGGTCTTATGGATTTAGGTTCTTATAGAGGACTTAGACATAGAAGAGGACTTCCATGTAGAGGTCAAAAGACTAAAACAAATGCTAGAACTCGTAAGGGTAAAAGAAAAACTGTTGGTGCAGCATAAGAAGGTAATGATAAATGGCTAAGAAAAAAGCAAAAAAGAATATTGCTAAAGGTGTAGTATATGTTGCTGCTACTTTTAACAATACAGTAATTACAGTAACTGACGAAATGGGAAATGTTCTTGCGTGGAGTTCTGCAGGTGCTTTAGGATTTAAAGGAAGCAAAAAATCAACTCCATTTGCAGCTACTGAAGCAGTTGCAGATGCTATGAAAAAAGCAATGGAGAATGGTATTAAAGAGGTTGGTATTAAGGTTCAAGGTCCAGGTTCTGGTAGAGATACAGCTGTTAAGTCAATTGGTGCAACTGAAGGTATTAGAGTAACTTGGTTAAAAGATATTACTCCATTACCTCATAATGGTTGTCGTCCTCCTAAGCAGAGAAGAGTTTAATAAAACTCATAATTAAATAGAATAATTTAAAGGTAATATAATGGCAAGATATAGAGGTCCAGTTGAAAAACTAGAGCGAAGACTTGGTGTTGATCTCGGCTTAAAAGGTGAGAGAAGACTAGCAGGAAAATCAGCTTTAGAAAAGAGACCATACCCACCAGGGCAACATGGTCAAAGAAGAACAAAGATTAGCGAATATGGTCTTCAACTTCAAGAGAAACAAAAAGCTAAATTTATGTATGGTGTAAGTGAAAAGCAGTTTAGAGCTTTATTTGCTGAAGCTAACAGAAGAGAAGGTAATACAGGAGCAATCCTTATTCAACTATTAGAACAGAGATTTGATAATGTAGTTTATAGAATGGGCTTTGCAACTACAAGAAGATTTGCAAGACAACTTGTAAATCATGGGCATATTACTGTTGATGGGAAGAAAGTTGATATTCCATCATTTAGAGTAAAAGCTGGTCAAAAAATTGAAGTTAAAGAGAAAAGTAAAACAAATGCTCAAGTAGTAAGAGCTATGGAACTTACTAATCAAACTGGTATGGTTGAGTGGGTAGATGTTGAAAAAGATAAACTTTTTGGTATTTTTAGTAGAGTTCCAAATAGAGAAGAGATTTCAATCCCTGTTGAAGAGAGACTAATCGTTGAGCTTTACTCTAAATAGTAAAGTATAGGTAATAAAGGCAAAAAATGAAAAAAATTAAAGTAACACCATCACTTCCTGAAATCGTTGAGGTTAATGAGATTGGTGAGAATAGAAGTGAAGTTATTGCCTACCCTTTTGAGAGTGGTTATGCTATTACTCTTGCTCATCCATTAAGAAGACTTATTTTAGGCTCTTCAGTGGGTTATGCACCTATATCTGTCAAGATTGAAGGTGCTGCTCATGAGTTTGATAGTGTTCGTGGAATGCATGAAGATGTAGCTGTATTTATTATTAATCTTAAAAATATTAGATTTAAACTACCCCAAGGTGTTCAAAAAGCTGAATTGAGTTATAAATTTGCAGGTACTAGAAATATCACAGCTGCTGATTTGATAAATGATGAAGTTGAAGTAGTAAATCCTGACTCATTTTTAGCGACACTTAATGAAGATGCAAAACTTAACTTTACAGTAGTTGTTGCACAAGGTTTAGGTTATGTTCAAAGTGAAGACCTCAGAGATGAAGTTGATAGTGATGCTATTGCATTAGATGCTTTCTTTACTCCTGTCAAAAAAGCAAATTATGAGATAGGTAATGTCTTAGTTGAAGATAATCCAAATTATGAAAAGATTACTTTTGATATAGAAACAGATGGTCAAATCTCTCCTGTTGATGCTTTTACAAATGCATTAGAGACTATGTATAAGCAGTTATCTGTTTTTAATGGTGTTTTGGATGTTGAGATAAATGCAACACCAGTTAAGAGAACAACTGATGATAGTGAGATTAAACCTTATCTCGAACAGATAGATTCATTGGGATTGAGTGCTAGGTCATTTAACTCTTTGGATCGTTCTGGAATTAAATATGTAGGTGAACTTGTGCTTATGAGTGCAAATGAGGTCAAAAATATTAAAAATCTTGGTAAAAAATCATTAGATGAGATAGCTGAATGTTTAGAAAATTTAGGTTATGGCGAAGATTTTGAGTTGCCAGATGGAACGAGAGCTAATCTTGTTAAAAAAATTGAGCAATTAAAAGAAAGCTCAGCAGAAGAATAAAGGAAAAGACAGATGAGACATAAGCACGGATATCGACGATTGAGTAGAACTTCTGCTCATAGAACAGCCTTACTTAAAAATCTCTCTATTGCTCTGATTAAAAGTGGAAGAATAGAAACTACACTTCCAAAAGCAAAAGAGCTTAGCAGACATTTTGAAAAACTTATTACAAAAGCATCAAGTGGAGAAAATGCACATAGAGCAGTTTTTGCACTCTTGCAAGATAAAGTTTGTACAAATAAAATTGTAACAGAAATTGCACCAGATTATACCCAACGAAATGGTGGATATACACGAATTATTAAAACGCGTAACCGTAGAGGTGATGCAGCTCCAATGGCAATTATTGAACTAGTATAATTGTTTGAGGGGTTAGGTTCTTATCTAACCCCATACTCTTCAAAAAATTAGATTTCTTACTTCTTTTTATTTTTTCTTTAAAATACAAATTATATTAATATTTTTATTTTTAATTTATTTTGTGATAAAATGTGATGGTTTAACTTTAGTTTAAAAATTTATTTAATATAATTATAAATATTAATTAGATGTATTAAGGGGGCATTAATATAATAAAACATATGGTAGTAGTATATCACAGGAGGCAAGAAATGTTAGTTGGAACTATAGGAGTTGTTATGATATTAATATCATTATTTATGTTATTTAAACCAAAGAGACAAGTACCAGGGATAGGTATTAGTGTAGTAAAACTTTAATTTAACAATTAAATTTATGTGGTTTCTCTTTTTGTACAGATAGTATCCATAGTCTATTTATAATAAAATAGACTAAAGCTGAAACAAAAATAGAATAAGGTATAGTTCCTATATAAAGAGGTACTAAAATATTGTCCCAATTATCACTAAACCAAGTGAGTGTAAGTTCAATATTCTCTAGTCCATCTCGACCTAATATAAAATTGCCAGTTTGATACTCCATATAGTACATAAATGGCATAGTTAGGGGATTACTGAGCCATACCATAGATATAGCAATAGGTACATTAAATTTTAAAAATGGAGTTATAGCAAGAACGGCTAACATCTGCATAGGCATAGGGATAAATCCCCAAAATAGACCTATAAAGATACCTCTTGTTATAGATTTTCGGTTAATAGATAGATACTCTCTTGGTATTTTATATTTTTTAATAAATTGGTCTATTTTCCCATTTAAGCGTCTTTTTTTAAATATTTTTCTAACCATTTGCATTCCAATTGTTTTGTTTTGGTATATTGTAATCTCATAATCTTTATAGATTATTGAAAGATAAGTATAATTATTGGATAATATCTATATATATATAATAAAGTAGCGTTACTTTCTTGACAAAGTAGAAATTATTATGTATAAATAGAATAATTAAATTAATTAAGGATAAGTAAGTGCTTCCATTTACAGATGAAGAGTTAAAACCTATAGTAACAGACCTTTTAGATAAAGCAGCTGTTTGGATTAAAAAAGATGGTGGAGATGTCAAGCTAATTGATATTAAGAATGGAGTTGTTTTTGTACAACTTCAAGGTGCATGTGTAGGTTGTGGTAGTTCAGGAACTACTATTAAATTTGGTATTGAAAAAGAGATGAAAACTATGATACATCCAAACATTACCGTAATGAATGTTCCCCATGGATGGGAAGATAAACTAGACCAATTAGGATAAGAGATGAGAAAAGTAAGTATCACTAGATTATTAAATAGAGCAGAGGAACAATTTTCTTCAGGGGAATATATTAGTGCTATGACAAGTTATGGACTACTACTAAGAGATTACCCAATGCATAATGATGCTAAGATAGGTGCTTTTCTCTGTGACATTGGAATGGAAAATGATGAAGAGGCTCAAGCTCTATATGACTATTATCAGATTATCAAAACAGAACAAGATAATGCTAGTGAAGCTATGATTAATCTTATCTCTACACTAGATAGTACCAAAGACCAAATAGGACAACTTCTAGCACCAAAAGAGGATAAGATAGATTATCAAGATGGAATTGGATATAGAGATTTTTTACAGTTTATAGATGATAGAGGTGATTTTAGTAGGGCTTTTGAAGATGTAATGTTTTCTACGAGAGTTATTCTTAAAGGCAAAGAGGAGTATATTGACTTTATCTCTCAATTGATTGATAAAGGACAAAATGAATTAGCTGAACAGTTTTTAGACTCAATGAGTAGTACCTTTGGAAAAAGTCAAGATATATATGAACTCTATTATAAATTAGACCCAAAAAATAAAAAAAAATAAAAAAAGAATAAAATGAGAATAGATTATAAATTAGATGGTTATAGCTATATAACTGATGATACTTCCTCTATTAGTGAGGAGACACTGTTTTTATTAACGGTTCAAAACCAAAAATATTTTGAAAAACTTAAGATTAAACCCTCTTTTATTACTCCTAGAAATCTTATATCTAAATGGGGTTTGACCTCTATTAAAGCTGTTGGTGTGACAGGAACTAATGGCAAGACTACAGTTACAGCAGCTATTTACTCTTTTTTGCTTGATTTGGGCAAAAAAGTTGCTTTGCAAGGAACTAGAGGATTTTTTGTAAATGAACAGAGACTAGAAGAGAAGATTATGACAACTCCTTCTATATTAGAAACTCTATATCATATGAAATTAGCAAAAGATAGAGAGTGTCATTTTTTTATTATGGAGGTTAGCTCCCATGCTATCGACCAAAATAGAATAGAGGGTATAGATTTTGCTTTAAAAATTCATACTAATGTAACTAGCGACCATCTCGATTATCATAAAACAGTAGAAGAGTATAGAGCAGTTAAAAGTAGATTTTTTGCAGATGAGTCTCCTAAACTTCTAAATAAAGATGATATAAAAAATATTACATATAATCCCAAAAATGCTCAAAGTTATGGTATAGATGAACCTGCAACATTTAAAGTTCAAGCTTTTTCTCTTAGAGATGGTATTACAGCAGGGATAAAACATTTACAAAAAGAGGCAACAGTAAGCTCTCCTATGGTTGGATTATTTAATCTATATAATCTAATGTCTGCAATTGGTGCAACTGTTATACTTACAGGTGAAGATATTAAAGATGTTTGTATGGTAGTTGAAAACTTTGCAGGAGTAGCAGGGCGAATGGAAGTAGTAAGTACAAATCCATTGGTAATAGTTGATTTCGCACATACAGATGATGGTATGATACAAGTTCTTGATAGTATGAAAGATAGAGATATATCTGTAGTTTTTGGAGCAGGTGGAGATAGAGATAAGACTAAAAGAGCTAGAATGGGGGCAGTAGCATCCAAATTTGCTAAAAAAGTATATGTTACAAGTGATAATCCTAGAAGCGAAGACCCAGCAGAAATTATCAAAGATATATTATCAGGAATTAAAGACCAATCATATACTAGAGCTATGGTAGATAGGGCTTTTGCTATTCAAGAGGCACTAAAAGAGTTACAGAATGATGAAGTATTAATGATTTTGGGTAAAGGTGATGAAGATTATATGGAGATAAATGGGAAAAAAATTCATTTTGATGATAGAGAGATAGTTAGATTATTAATAAATTAAATAAGACAAGGTATAAAGCTTGTCTTTATTATTAATATTTTTTATTTTTATAGAAACTTAGCTACCTCTTTAGCATGATAGCTAATAATTATATCTGCACCTGCTCGTTTAAATCCTATCATAGTCTCCATCAAAACTCTATTATAATCAATTACTCCAGCTTTTTCGGCCATTTTTAGCATACTATACTCACCACTTACATTATATACAGCTAATGGTAATGAAGAGTTCTCTTTAATATCTCTGACTATATCCAAATATGCAAGTGCTGGTTTGACCATTAAAATATCAGCACCCTCTTTTTCATCTGCCAAGCTCTCCAAAATTGCCTCTTTACGATTAGCAGGGTTCATTTGATAGCTTCGTCTATCTCCAAAACTAGGACTACTCTCTGCTACATCTCTAAATGGTCCATAATAGGCACTTGCAAATTTGGTGGAGTAACTCATAATAGGAATATGAGAATATCCCACCCTATCAAGCCCATTACGAATAGATGTAATCATACCATCCATCATTCCACTAGGAGCTATCATATCAGCTCCTGCTTTGGCATGAACTACAGCCTGTTTTGCTAAATTATCTAATGTAATATCATTATCAACTGTCTCTAAAATTGGGTCAAATATACCACAATGACCATGGTCTGTATATTCACAAAAACATAAATCAGTTATCACGAACATATCAGGATGTGCCTCTTTGATAGCTCTAATACTGGAAGCTATAATTCCATGCTCACACATTGCATCACTTCCTACACTATCTTTTACATCAGGGATACCAAATAACAAAATAGAATAAATTCCTAAATCTTTTAGACTCTCACACTCTTTTATCACCTCATCAACACTCATCTGAAAAACACCAGGCATTGAGTCAACCTCATTTTTAATCCCATCTCCACTTCGTATAAATAGTGGATATATAAAATCATTAACACTTAAATGTGTCTCTTGTAGTAAATCTCTTAGTACGGGATTGAGTCTTTTTCGTCTAAATCTAGCAAACATTGTTTATCCTTTTATTAAATTGCCAAATTTTATCATAAAGTGATATAATTTTGCCCATGAGACAAATTGAAATTTCCAAAGTTGCAAAACTTCCTACCAAATACGGTACATTTAATATTCAAGCATTTAAAGAGGGATGTAAAGAGCATCTAGCTATATTTACGGAAAATCTAAATGATACCCCCATTGTTCGAGTACACTCAGAGTGTCTAACAGGTGATGCCCTAAATTCCAAAAAATGTGATTGTGGGGAGCAATTAGTATATGCACAAGAACTTATAGGCTTGAAAGGTGGGATGATAATCTACCACCGTCAAGAGGGACGAAATATAGGATTACTGGGTAAAGTAAATGCTTATGCTTTGCAAGATACAGGGCTAGATACCGTTGAGGCTAATCATCAATTAGGCTTCAGAGCTGATGAGAGAACTTATGAGATAGTTGAGTATATATTGAACTATTTTGGAATTAAAAAGATAAAACTATTAACTAATAATCCTTCTAAAATAGAATCTCTTAAAAATATAGATATAGTAGAAAGAATTCCTATTCAAATAAAAGCTAATCCTTATAATGAAAACTATTTAAAAGTTAAAAAAGAACAGTTAGGACACCTACTTTAAAATGAAAAATGAGAAATTTGATAAGTTTTGTTCTCTTTTATTGGAGTGGAATGCTATACATAATCTAACAGGTGCAAAAACTCGTAGTGAGATATTTGCAAATATTGAAGACTCTATATATCCTACTAACTTTATAGATGAACCATCTTCTATACTTGATGTAGGAACTGGTGCTGGATTTCCAGGATTGATATTGGCTATAGCTTATCCTAATACCAAAGTAGTACTTTGTGAACCACGAAATAAGAGAGCTTCATTTTTAAAATTTGTAGCTATAGAGTTAGAGTTAAATAATATTAGTGTAATAAAAAAACGAGTAGAGGAGTATAGTGATAAACCATTTGAACTTATCTCTTCTCGTGCAGTTACTAATACAAAGATATTACTAGATTTAACCCATCATCTACAAAATAGTAATACTAAATATCTCTTTTTTAAAGGCGAAAAGCTACTTGATGAATTAGAGATTATAGATACGCAAATGGATTATGATATAATCACTCAAGGTAAACGAAATTACTTATATATTAAAGAGGTTAATAATGATACTTAGATTGATTATTTTTGCTATTATTGGTGCTGTAATTTATAGATTTTTGGGTGGGAAACTTCCTTTTATAGATAAGGCTAAGCCATCTAAAAAGAAATGTAAAGATGATGATTTTACAAAAGTTGCTCCTACTTCAAAATGTACTATATGTGGTACATATATGACTGAAGATGATGCTATCATATATCAAAAAAAATCCTACTGCTCCAAAGAGTGTTTGGAGAAAGCTCAAAAAAGATAATAGATGATAATATTTGGTCATCCTTGGGTTAAATCACCAAACTTCTATAAAGTAGAAACTATAAAAGATATTCAGAGTACCCCACCCAATAGTATAGTGTGGCTATCTCCTTTATGCTACTCTATAGATATAGCAAAATATTGTCAAAAGAATTTAGTTCCTTTTGCTATAGATATAGACTCTATCAAAGATAGTATATTTGCTAATATTTTAGGAGCAAAATATATTATATGTTCTACTACTTTAGCCAAAGAGATTATGCCTATAGCTCAAAATTATCTATTTGATACACAAGTATTAGCTACTATTTTAAAAGAGAGTGAGATTGAAGATATGGCTAAATTTGGAGTTGATGGTGTTATTCTAAAAAAATTATAAAAGGTATATTTATGGAAACAAGATTAAATGTTATTGACCTATTTTTAAAACTATTGAGTGCAAAATCTATTACACCTGATGATGGTGGACTTTTGAGTTATATAGAAGAGTATTTATCAGATTTTGAAGCTACTTGGATTAATGAGGGAGGAGTTAAAAATCTATTTTTGACTAAAAAATTTTCAAAGGGTAAACATCTCTGTTTTGCAGGTCATGTAGATGTAGTTCCAGCAGGTGATGGATGGGAAACAAATCCTTTTGTACCTATGATAAAAGATGGATACATCTATGCTAGAGGTACACAAGATATGAAAAGTGGAGTAGCCTCTTTTGTTCAAGCTGTTCGTGATACAAAAGAGTTTAATGGAAGATTATCTCTACTTTTAACCTCTGATGAAGAGGGAGATGGTACTTATGGAACACAAATTGTATTAAAATATTTACAAAAAATAAATCTATTACCTGATTATTGCATAATTGCTGAACCTACTTGTGAAGAGGTTTTTGGTGATGCTATAAAAATAGGACGAAGAGGTTCTATTAATGGGTATCTTAAACTAAAAGGTCAACAAGGTCATGCTGCATATCCTGAAAAATCTATCAATCCTGTACATGATATAGCCTCAATTTTGGGATATATTGCAGGACATAATTTAGATAATGGAGATGATAATTTCGCTCCTAGTAAATTAGTTATTACGGATATTAGAGCAGGTATGGAGGTTACTAATGTAACTCCTCATGAACTTAATATGATGTTCAATGTACGAAACTCTACCAAAACGACAAAAGAGAGTGTAGAAGCATATATACATAAAGTATTTGATGGATTAGAGTATGATTTAAATTTACAACAAGGCTCATACCCATTTGTAACCAATCACAACTCATTAATAGTAAATAAACTTAGAGATACGATACAAGAAGTAACAGGGGTTAAGAGTAAACTTTCTACAGCAGGAGGTACTAGTGATGGACGACATATCGCCCCTTATGGGATAGAAGTTGTAGAGTTTGGTGTCATCAATGATAGAATTCATGGTATAAATGAGAGAACAACCATAAAAGAAGTGGAGAGTCTTTATAAAGTTTTTGTTAAGATGTTAGAAAGATTGTAAAGGAAATAGAATGATAAAGAGACCCAAACAAGAAGACAATGATATTGTAAAAGCTATAAAAAGTAGGATTGAAGAGTTACTAAAGACCTATCATATCCGTAAAGAAGATTTGAAATGGACTGATGAAGAGTGGGAAATAGGTGAAATCCAAGAAGAGTTAGAGGGATATACCAAAGAGATAAAAAAACTCAAACTCAAAATACATGAATATCAAGATAAATAAGAGAATTATTTTTCCTATTTAATATAAATATATTTTACTATTGTTATTTATTATATTTCTTAATAGCTTCTAACTTAATTTGATTGAGAATAATTATTATCTTTTTTTTATTAAATTACAAAATATCATCAGTTTTAATTGTATTTTTTTTCAAAAAGTGCTACTATGATATTTATTAGTATAAATTATATTATTATATAATAGATATTTAATATATAGTAATAATAATTATAAACTAAATTAATAGGAGAAAACATGAAATTAGGTTTTTTAGTTGATTTAAATCTTTGCATGGGATGCAAAGGTTGTGAGATTGCCTGTAAAGTTGAAAATGAAGTGCCATTAAGCTCATGGCGTTTGCGTGTAAAATATATTGATATTGGTACTTTTCCTGATA
>Ga0256913_10000090_pt1 | contig 39277 bp, 32 predicted proteins | sample Axial_MatmetaG_FD_185970 | JGI IMG/M metagenome (GOLD analysis project Ga0256913, IMG submission 185970) | Deep-sea worm associated microbial mat communities from Axial Seamount, Juan de Fuca Ridge, Pacific Ocean - Axial_Mat | ecosystem: Environmental > Aquatic > Marine > Oceanic > Microbial... | reverse complement strand
TTTCTAAGGATTACCTTTCGTTGATTACCCATAAGGTTACTATCCCTTCATTCGCCAAAGGTAAGTCAGGAGCTGAATCGTTAAATGCAGCTATTGCCACTTCTATATTATGTTACGAGTTTAAGCGTGATTAGAATTATTTTTCTCTGGTAGCTGATTGGTAGGTTTAAATTTTGTTACTTTTGTTATGAATTCAATTGTATTATAGCGTAATTTCAATATTTTTAATTATGAAAAAAGTTTCCGTTGTAGTCCTTCTTTTATCATTTGTGATGATTGCTTTTACAACTTGTAAAAAAGATACAAAAATCACTTGTAATTTAGAAAAAGCAGACAAAGCACCTTCAGAAATGACCATTGTTTTTAAAGCTGTTAAAACAGGTGATGGCACAATTTCAACACTTACTTACCAGGTTGGCTCAACGGTTAAAACTGTTTCTAATCCTGTTTTACCCTGGACTGTCTCAGTTGATGCTTTAGCCGATGATAATATCTCTATCAAGGCTACGGGTACAACAGAAGATGGCAGCCTGACCATTTCTTATGATGGTGAAAATGCTACTGATAAAATTGAAGGGGAGGACTCTTGCTCACACTCAAATGATTGATGTTTCGGGTTCTGTATCAATTTCCATTTGTTAAAGGTTTTTTATTGCTAAGTCAAAAAAAAGGCAGCAGAATTGTTAAATCAATAAGCTGTTTATCTGCCTGACAAGAATTGGTATCTTAGAGATGGAATGGGGATAGGTACAACTATTAACAAAAATATCTAAATATATAATTACGTATTTCTTTTTCTCTTATTTTTGACTTTTTAAAATAAGTGTAAAATGGTTTTTCTAAAGATATTATTAATCAGTATTGTAATCATTGGCCTGGGTACGGCTGGTATTGCCATCAAGATGTTTTTCAAAAAAGGATATACCTTTAAGAAGCAGTGTTCAACAGTTGACCCCAATACCGGTAAGCGATTGGGTTGTGCATGTGGAACCGGTTCGTGCCATAACGGAGGTGATAAGAAAGAGAAAGCTAAGGTAGTGCCAGCCCTTGTTTCAGTTGAGACATATTACGAGGCTTCGAAATAATTTTTTTCTCTTTATCCAGAATAAAAAAGGTTGGTGTGGCAACAATGCCATACTCCAACGGTATGGTTCCGTCCCAACCCATTCCTTCAGAAATGTTAATCCAGTTGAACCCATAGCTGTCAACGGCTCTCTTCAACTCTTTGATGTCATCATCCACCGAAACAGCAACCACCTCAAATTTCCCGGGATTGGCTTCGTAAAGTTTTTTAAGTTCCGGTAAGGTTTGTGTACAATGAGGACACCAGCTTGCCCAAAAGACCAGGACAGTCTTTTCAGCCTTTAATTTATATAAGTCGAACGATTTACCCTGAATATCCTCATTTTTAATCTCAGGTGCTACTTTACCGAAGGCAAGTTTTTTAGCCAGTTCCAGTTTATTTTGAACCTCGGCACGGGTTGAGTCTTCACAAATGTTATCAGCCGCATCAGCGTTGGCAAGGTAGATTAGCAGATTGTCAAAACCAACCGTTTCAAAACCACCAACAAGGTAGTCGAGTACAAAACCGTAAACTTCACCATTGAGGGTAGCTTTTGTCAATACTGTGTCAACGGCAGGCTTCATAGCTTCCTGTGCCTCCTCTTTGGTCATATTTTCGTTTTGATAGAGCTGAAGGTATCCAATAACTCTGGAAGACAGAATGGAGGAGTTTATCAATATAGTGTCGTAAAAATCAATATGGTCGAGAAAGTGTTTTCTTAAATAGGTATTTTCCTCTTCAACGGATATTCCTGCAGGTGGAATGATCGGCCAGTCAGAGCGTATAAAGCGTACAGCCATTTTATCAGGATCGTTGATAGTTGCAACTTTTACGGTATTATCAATTTGTTCAATTAATGTGTTGTATTGCTCAACCATTGTTTTATAAAAAGGATCATCCTTCGGGTAATTGCGAATGGTAGGTCTGAGAAGATTCAGTTTTCGCTGGTTGTTAACTTTTACATAAATATAATCATAATAGATTTGATTCTCTTTCGATTCAATAAAGTGGATGTTATCCGACATATCAGAACCTGTTGTTTCAAAACGAATGTTTTCGTTGTTGTAAACCAGCTCAAGCATAAGCTCCGGCCCGGCATACACCACATACATACCCGGTTGGTAGCTTTTGTCCAGGGAAAAGGTAAAAGTACCTGCCTGATCAGTCTTAGCAGTATCAACTATTTGCTGTCTGCCTTCGTGATATTCAATGAGGTAAACGTTTTTGTCCGGAATGTTTTTAAAGGTCCCTTCAATGGTATGCTGTTGCGAATATAGGTTCAGGGAAACAAACAGGGTTAAAAAGAAAAGCAATCTTGTTTTCATTTTTTAAAAATTTTAGCAAAAATAGACAAGAATGTTTTACATTGGTCGAAGGAGGTTAATTTTGTCGACAATTCATTGGGTTTATGAAATACATTAAAACAAAGCAAAAGGGATATACCGGTATTATTGTTTTAAACAATGATACCAAGCACAATTCACTTAATCTGGAAATGCTTGAAGAGATTATAACTGCTATCGATTTGTTTGAGAAAGAAAAATTGCGGGCTATTGTAATTCGCAGTAATACTGAAGTATCGGTGTGGTGCGCGGGCTTGCGGGTAGATCAGTTGCCCGATCCTGAAAAAGATCCGATACCATACGAGTACTCTTTGGAGAAAGCGTTAAATAGAATCGAGAACTTTCCAGGGTCTGTCATTGCCATGATTGAAGGTAGCGTTTGGGGAGGCGGGTGTGAACTGGCCTTTTCGTGTGATATTTTGATTGGTTCACCCAATTCAACATTTGCCATTACTCCGGCGAAGTTGGGTGCACCTTACAATCCGATGCAAGTTCAGCGTGTTTTAAGTTTGGTTGAAACAAATATTGCCAAAGAGTTGTTTTTTACTGCTTCGCCCATTGAGGCAGAAAGAGCACTTGAGCTGGGGATATTAAACCATATAGTTGAAAAAGAGCAGATGGAGAGATTTACTTTCTCGATGTGCGATAAGATTGTAGCCAACGCACCCATGAATATAGCCTTGATCAAAAAACAGATTAATGCACTGAGCAGGATGAATGTAGCTGCTGTAAATACAAAGGAGATTAAAGATTTAGTGAAAAAGACGTATTATAGTTTTGATTTTCAGGAAGGAAAAAGAGCATTTCTGGAGAAAAGAAAACCTGAGTTTAGAGGAGAATAATTGACTTTGTTACTGACAATTATTAAATTTGCATAAAAACCCCAATATGAGATTCAAACATTTACAAGCTGTATTACCGGTAGTAGTATTGTTTTTTATTATTTTTTCTTTTGTTTCACGTTCTTCGGCTCAGGTGCCAACAACCCAGGATTGTAAAGGTGCCGTAGCTGTTTGTGATTATATATATCAAGAGGATTCTACAGCCAATGGTTTTGGAAATTATTACGAAATTCCTACCGGTCAAAATTGCGGAAGTGGACACTGTATGGATGGTGAAAAAAACAGCCGGTGGTATGTTTTTACTGTTGTTGAGTCAGGCCAGTTACGGTTTGAAATTACTCCAACTACTTCGTCAGATGACTACGACTGGGCAGTTTTCAATATTACAACCTATTCGTGCGATGATATTAAACTTCATCCCAATTGGATGATGCGCAGTTGTAATGCTGCAGGGGGATCCGGTTATCAGGGTGCAACCGGAATTAATACATTAAATGGTGGAAATTCTAATTGTAATAATGGAGGGTTTACCAATAAATGGAATGCCGACTTGTCTGTTTTTCAGGGGGAAACATATGTCCTCGTGGTAAGCGACTGGACACAAACACCGGGCGGTTACACACTCGACTTTACCGCTTCTTCAGCAGTAATTTTTGATGATCAGGCTCCTTTTATTGATTATATTGGTGCTGACCTTATTACCGAATGTGGGGGTAATGAGTTACTATTCAGATTTAATGAAAAGGTTAAATGTGCCTCGGTGGATGTAACAGACTTCACTGTTTCCGGTCCGGGAGGCCCTTATACAATTGATAGTTTATATGGTGAAACCTGTAGTCTTGGTGGCGACCCTAACGAAAAAGAGTACACGCTGTATGTTACCCCGCCATTTACACAGGGTGGTGATTATGAATTAAAAATCAATGCATTTAGTTACATCTCTGATGCATGTGATAATTATGCTCTGCCTGATACTTACCCTTTTGTTATCGATCTTGAATCTCCTGATGCTGATGCCGGCGAAGATCAAACCATTAATTATGGAACAGTAACAACACTTGAAGGTGGTGCTTCAGGCGGTTCCGGCGATTATACTTATCACTGGGAACCGGAAGATATGCTGGTTGATCCTGATGCTCAGAACCCGACAACTGTTAACCTGACTTCAAATACCGAATATTATTTGACAGTTACTGATAACAGTAGTAATTGTACGTCGGATGATACGGTAAACGTTTACGTGGAAGGAGGTGTGCTCAATATCAATATTACAGCAAGCGCAAATGCTGTTTGTTTGGAAGATAAGGTTGAGCTGTTCTCGAACCCGGGTGGAGGTTCAGGAAATTATACTTATGCATGGACTTCTGACCCGGAAGGTTTTAACTCTACATTGGAGAATCCGGTGGATTATCCTACACAAACAACCACTTATTATCTTGATGTATTTGATGGGTTTACACATGCTACTGATGAAATAACCATTACTTTAAATCCGAAGCCGACTGCAGATGCCGGCGCAGATCAGATTATCAATCCCGGAACCCCGACCTCACTTACAGGTATTGCGTCAGGTGGTTCAGGTAGCAATTATCATTATCACTGGGAACCGGCAGGTTACCTGATTGATAATGAAATTCAGAACCCAAATACAAGACCATTGTATAACCCAACTGTATTTTTATTGATGGTTACCGATGGTAATGGTTGTGTAAGTAACGAGGATGATGTACTGGTTAACCCTGCCGGCGACGCGCTGGCGTCGGTTATTTATGCCAGCCCCCAAAAAATATGCTATGGCGAAAGTACAACCATTACCACACTAGCAACAGGTGGTGGTGGTCAGTATACTTATAGTTGGAAATCGACTCCTGAAGGATTTGCTTCTACCGAATCATCTTTTACTGTATCGCCACAAGTAAATACTATTTATCATTTAACGTTAACCGACCAGTATGATAATGAGGTGGAAGAAGATATTGAGGTTACGGTCTATGCATTACCAGAGATTGATTTAATTCCACCGGGCATTACTCCGGTTGAGGAGAAGACCATAACAGTTTGTGTGCGTGACAGTGTTTTGATGGATGCCGGACAAGAGGGGCAACCCGAAGGAACAGAGTTTTTCTGGATCGGTACAGGTTCTCAATCCCGATATTACAAGGCAATCACAAATGGAAACTTGATGGATGTTCAAAAGCATAAGGTCAGAGTTACCCATCCTCACGATAATTTCACCTGTTCCAATACCGATTCGCTAACGATTATATTTAGTTTTAAGGAGTGTGGGACAGGCACAGAGGATCATTTTATTGATATGACTGATATGGTGAAGGTTGTTCCGAACCCAAATACAGGAAGTTTTAATCTTCGGTTTGAAAAGCCTGCTAAACAAATTCAGGTTTCTGTTTATACCATCGAAGGAAGAATGATTTTTAAAGAAACCGGAAAAGAGAGTTTTAGAAAAGGGGATGAAAAACAGCTGGATTTGAACCTGGCCAAAGGTGTCTATTTTGTTCATATTAGTTCAGGACCTAACTCAACGGTAAGGAAAGTGGTAGTAAACTAACATGATTTATTGGTTTACTGCAAACCTTTTCTTAGGAATTGATGTCATTCATTGATAGACAGAAAGTAAATAAATTTTATTATTTTTGGCTTCATTTTCAGGATAAAGGAGTTTAGTAAATTATTAGCATTATTGGGTGGCCAACTAAATACAATTGTTAATTGCAGAGTCCTACTTCTACTTGAATTGAGAAAAAACACAGCTTATGAAAGATCTTATAATTAAACTATTTTTTTTGATTTTGTTTGTTTCGCCAGCCTTGGAATCCTGGGCTCAAACGCCTACTGATCAGGATTGCCTTGGTGCCATTACGGTTTGTCAGGAAGTATATAACCAATCGAACTCTTATTCAGGAACCGGTAATTATCCGAACGAAATTCCACATAATGGTGGATGTCCGGGTAATTGTCTTTCCTCAGGGGAGAAAAATGATGTTTGGTACATTTTTACGGTAAACACCGGTGGTAATTTAGGTTTCAAAATTACGCCCAACAATATGGGTGATGATTATGACTGGGCTGTTTACAGCCTCAATACTTTTGATTGTGAAGATATTTTTTCACATACCGGGCAGATGCAGGTTAGCTGTAACTATTCAGGTACATCAGGAGTAACGGGTGCAATGTTACTTGGTGGAAATAGCTGCGTGGGTGCCAATGGCCCTAACAAATGTGGTTTTATTCCGGTTGTCGAAGGGGAAACCTATGTGCTTAACATTAGTAATTTTTCCAGCTCGCAATCAGGATATGAATTAGATTTTGGTCTTTCAACAGCAAATATTTATGATGATGTTCCTCCTGAGATTGCTGAAATTTTTGCTGAAGATTTACAATGTGGTTCAACGGAACTGGAATTTGATTTTACTGAACGGGTGCTTTGTAATTCGGTTCAGCCTTCCGATTTTACTTTAACAGGTCCCGGGGGACCTTATACAGTTACCGACGTGTATGGGTATACCTGTCAGCAGGGTGGTGAAGCCGAGAATCATTTTACACTTGTTTTTGATCCGCCGATTTATGAAAGCGGAAACTACTCTTTAAATGTGATTGCTTTTAGTTTTATTAAAGATGACTGTGGTAATACTTCTCCGGTACAGAGCTATCCTTTTACAGTGGACTTGAATTCACCAACTGCTGATGCAGGTGAAGATATTGACATTCCTTATGGAACAAATACTATGTTAGATGGTGAGGTTTCAGGTGGCTCTGGTAGTTTTAATTTTGACTGGCAACCTGAAGATAAACTTGTGGATAATACCGTGGAGGATCCAACAACAGTTAACCTTATTGAAACCACCAACTATACTATGATGGTTGAAGATCCCAGTAATAATTGTCGCAGTACAGATGATGTAACTGTAAATATTGTGGGTGGAGCCATGTCGGTTACATTAACCACCGATCAACAATCAGTTTGTTCGGGTAATGCCACAGAAATAACGGCTGTTCCAAGTGGAGGCAGCGGTTCGTTTACGTATACCTGGACGTCTGACCCTCCGGGGGTTAATTATACAAGTCAGACTATTACCGTTACCCCGGATGTAACAACAACTTATTTTGTTGAGGTTACTGATGGCTATACAACATTAAATGAACAGATTGTAATTACAGTTTATCCTACTCCGCTTGCTGATGCAGGTACTGAGCAGGAGATTAATTTTGGAACATGGACAACACTAGATGGTGCAGCTTTAAATGGGCAGGCTCCTTATAATTATAACTGGTCGCCTCCTGATAAAATTGAAGGAGATATTACCATTACCAATCCCCAAACATCTATTTTGAAGGCCAACCAGATTTACACACTCCATGTAGTAGATGCTCATGGCTGTCCGGGAGAATCATCTGAAGTATTGGTTAAAGTTACCGGTAGTGCTTTGGGTGCACAACCTTATTCGGATCCACCGCAGATTTGTTATGGACAAAGTGCAACATTAATCTCTAATGTCTCAGGTGGAGGCGGTGGCCCTTATACATTAAGCTGGAGAACGGCTGATAATGACTCATGGAGTGGTGAAGGCGAGAATGTAACAGTAAGCCCTACTGAAACCACAAAGTATTTTCTTAAAATTTCAGATGGTTATACTATTGTTGACTCAATTAAGTATGTGCTTCAGGTAAATCCATTACCCGAAATTAACCTTATTCCTCAGGGAGCCGTTCATGAGGGTAATGTGATTAAAGTGTGTGTTAGGGATACTGTAGCACTGGATGCCGGTGATGTCGCTAATCCTCCGGACGGGCCTAACGGGACTACCTATGAGTGGTCGACAGGATGGCCGGGCAGAGTTATGATTGCCAAAACCAACGGAAACCTATTCGATTATCAGAGTTTTGCAGTGGAGGTTACAAACAATGTAACCCAGTGTGTTAATGTTGACAGCGTTTCGGTGTTGTTTGACTTTAAAGAGTGTGGAACCGGCGTTGCTGAGAATAACATTACTAATCAACCCATATATCTTTATCCAAATCCAAGCAATGGGGTGTTTCAACTGCAAACCATCGATGGGATAAAAAAATTGGAAATTAAAATAGTTGATTTACAAGGCCGTGTTATTTTGGAGAAAAACTATTCTTCAATTCAACCCGGAGGGTGGATCAAAGATATTGATATTAGTCAGTTATCTGATGGCGTTTATCTGTTAAAGTATAAAGCAGATAATAAGTCATATACCCAGAAAATTATTAAAGAGTAATCCTTTTACACCAATAGCAATAAGGAATGAATACGAACCCCCGATTTTTAAGAGTAGTTTTAACGCTACTCTTTTTTACAGTATATATTTTATCTTCAATATCACAACAGCTAACAAAATGCGATTATCACAGGCCTAAGCAGGCTGACCAGTGGCGTTTTGGTGATGATGCAGGTATAAGTTTTAATGACCTTACAAATCCGGAACTTGTTCCCGGAGATTTCTTTGGCGATTATACAGGGTTTGCTCCGGGTGGGGTATCAACTGTTGCCAATGAAAATGGTGAGCTTTTGTTTTATACCAATGGTTTTAAAATCTGGACCAAAGGGCTTTATATAATGAACAATGGTGACGGCTTACTTGGTAACAACGGGGCAACAATGTCCTCAATGATTGTTCCCAATCCTGCCAACAAGAAACAGTACTATGTTTTTACAATTGATATGTATTTTCCGGGATTTTTTGAAGATGGTATTCGCTATAACCTTGTTGATTTTACCAATGACGGGAATGGTATTGTTACCGTCAAGAATAAAGTTCTGTTAACGAAAAATACCCAAAAGATAGCAGCTGTTAAACATCAGAACGGAAGAGATTACTGGATTATAACTCATGGATTTGGTGATCAAAAAGGCGGTGATTTTTATGTTTACCTTTTGAGTGATACGCTTAATACAAATCCGGTGGTATCGACAGTTGGATTGAAAGAAGATTATGTTGGGAATGACTATGAAACTTTTAATAATGAGGCAGGGTATATAGTGGCATCGTCTGATGGTAGTAGGCTGGCACAGGTAATTAACTATGATAGTTACGTTGAAGTATTCGATTTTGATAATGCCACAGGAAAAGTTAGTAATGCAAGAAATACTCAATTAGGAACTATTAATGGACCCTATGGAGTGGCTTTTTCTCCTGACGGGTCTAAGCTTTATGTTTCTACATCTCCTCTTGATAATACTACAAATTACTTGTACCAGTTTGATTTGAATCAATCTAATGCTTTGGATAATCCGGTTACAATAGCAAGTATGGATATTACAGCCTCTGACCAGGTGCTGTTTGGGGCGTTACAATTGGCTACGGATGGTAAAATTTATGTTTCGAAGTTTATTAAAGGTTTACCCGACAACAATAAGTATAATAGCTTAGGGGTTATTTATAACCCTGATCGAACCGGAGTTGATTGTAACTATAACAATCTTAGCGGGGTCGCTGATTCACAGTTTGCACTGGGGTCAGGGAATAGTTTCTCGGGTTTGCCGGCTTTTCCAAACGACTTTTTAGATATTCCACATTTTTGGAGTTATCATCAGTGTCATCACGATACTACTAATTTTATTATTCGAAATACTGCAAACATCGATGTTGCTTCATGGAATTTGCTAACGACTGATCCGGATGGAGAGGAAATTACAGATGGTTTAAGTCCGGAATATATTTTTAGTGAGCCGGGCAGATATGGGGTTGAGTTGGTTGAGTCTTTCAACGGAAAAGATTACACTTTTACTGACTCCATAAGCATTTATCCGCTGCCTGCTGTGCAGTTATCGAATACTGATACCATTTACCTACTGCCAAATTCATCCATTAAACTGGATGCAGGAGAGTATGATTATTATTTGTGGCAACCCTCAGGTTCAACTGACAGGTATTTTAATGTTACTTCCGAAGGATTGATTAGTGTTTCGGTTGTTGATACAAATTGTTGCAGAAATTCAGATACGGTTTATGTTAAATATGCCGATCTGTATTTTCCAAATGCCATTAAACCTACAAGCAGTTATGATGTAAATCAGAAGTTTATGGTTTTTGGCCCCGTTCAGTCAATCGCTGAATATCAACTGATGGTTTTCGACCGCTGGGGAAAAATGCTTTTTGAAACTGATGACACTGCTGAAGGATGGGATGGAACCTATCAGGGAAAAGAAGTTCCCGGAGGTGTTTATGTATGGAAAGCTGTAATGAAAAGTTTTGCCAGCGATGTTAAAGAGGCGATATCTTTAAAGCAGTCAGGAACCGTAATGGTGGTGAGATAATGTGTTCATTTACGCATTCATTCATCATTGAATCCTCTATCTGAAAGCTGCCAGCAGCAATCCTAAATCACGATACTGCATGTCAAATCGTTTACCTATTTGTTGACTGGTAAGGGTTCCGTTGAATATATAAACCCCTTTACTAAAAGCATCATCACGTTTCAGGTAATTGGTAACGCCACCCATATCGGCAATATTTATCAGTAATGGAGTGAGGAAATTGTTGAGCGACCATGAGGCAGTATGCGGAACTCTTGAAGCAATATTGGGTACACAATAATGGGTTACACCATGTTCGATAAAAACAGGATTGTTATGGGTTGTTGGTCGGGAAGTTTCAAAGCATCCGCCCTGATCGATGCTGACATCTACAATTACACTTCCCGGTTTCATTTTCTTAACCATATCTGCTGTGATAAAACAGGGAGCTACCCCTTTTGAGGAGTGTTTGGCAGCAATAACCACATCAGCTTTTGTTAGTGCTGCTTCCAGCTCTTTAGGTTGCATTACTGAAGTGAATACACGGGTGCCCAGGCTTTTTTGTATGGCACGCAGTTTATAAATAGAGTTATCGAAAATTTTAACGGTAGCACCCATTCCCAGTGCTGTTCTTGATGCATATTCGGCCACTGTTCCGGCACCAATGATGACAATCTCCGTTGGCCTGATTCCCGGAAATCCTCCCAGGATTATCCCATTGCCATATTCGCTGCTGCTGAGGTATTCAGCGGCTATAACAATAGCTGTGTTTCCTACAATCTCACTCATCGAACGTACCACGGGTAATGCTCTTGTCCGGTCCTGAATGTATTCGTAAGCAATGGCCATAGTGCGCTTTTGAATAAGCTTTTCGAAATATTCCTTTTTTTGTTGCGGAAGAAATAGGGAAGAGAACAGTGTTTGGTTTTTCTCAAACATCTCGAGTTCAGCAAGGGTAGGAGGGGCTATTTTTACAATAACATCCGATTTGAATACTTCTGCCGGAGCATCAGTTATTACTGCTCCTGCATCTGCATAGTCCCGGTCAGAAAAATTGGCTTTAGATCCTGCATTTTCTTCAACAATAACCCGATGTCCGTTTTCAACCAGCAGGTGAACGCCATCAGGCACCAACGAAACCCTCGATTCGTTAAGGATAATTTCTTTGGGAATACCGATGGTAAGTTTTTTTTTGGAAGTTACTGCTTCCAACATTTCCTCTTGTGGCAATAATTGTTCTTTGTTGGCAAATCGAATAAAACTTTTTCCTGATTCATCCATAAATCCTAAACTTATAGTTATTCCGGCACCCGATAGGTTATCAGACGGGTTCCGTCCTCATTTTCCTCAATGGATAAATATACGTAAGATTCGGGTAAAAGTTCCAGAATCATCTCGGGCCACTCGATAAAACAATAATGATTGCTGTAGATATACTCTTCATAACCGATGTCATATACCTCTTCGATGGATTCAATTCGGTAAAAATCAAAATGGAAGACAGGTTCATCGTTTCCTGAAAGGTATTCGTTTACCAAAGCAAAAGTCGGGCTGCTTACCAGGTCAGTAACATCAAGTTTGTGGCATAACTCCTTTATTAAGGTAGTTTTTCCTACACCCATTTTCCCGAAAAGAGCCACCACTTTGTGGTTTTGAATATCATTCAGAATGACATCCGCTGCTTTAGGAAGGTCGTTGAGGCTGTTTACAGAAATTGTTTTTTCCATTAAGCTTAAATTAAAGAGACAAAACTAAGGAAATTAGTGTTACTTTTTTCTCTCAATCCAATCCCAAAATTCAGCTCACGGTTTAAAACCGTGAGCTGAATTATAGATTGAAGTTGTTTAAGGTTAACTTATTGGTTATAACAGTAAAACGCTTAAAATGACTGTCCAAAAAATACTTCTTAGTTATATTGTTAGCCTAAGCAGGGGTTGTCACACTTCGACTACGCTCAGTGTGACACGTTTTTTTACTTTTTGTCTTCTACAGTAGAATATTTATATTTTCAAGCTGTTAACTTAAAAACAACTTCATTATGTGACCAGACTGACAGTTGAAAATTACGATTTTGATTTTAGTGTAATTACCGGAATCATGGCTTCTTCCATGGAGATGCCACCATGCTGGAATGTGTTGCGGTAATATTTTACGTAATAGTTGTAATTGTTCGGGTATGCAAAGAAATCGCCGGCACGGGCAAACACCCAGCGGGTACTTACATTTATCTTGGGTAAATAGTAATCATCCGGATTGTGCATTTCAAAAACCTCTTTGGCATTGTAAGCCAGGTTGCGGCCATATTTGTATCGCAGGTTCGTGTTTACGGCTTTGTCGCCGACTATTTTTACCGGATCCTGAACTCTTACCGAACCATGGTCGGTTGTGATGATTATTCTGACATTTTTGTCAGAAAGATACTTAATGATATCAAATAAAGATGAATGTTCAAACCATGAGGCCATCAGTGAACGGTAAGCAGGCTCGTCATCTGCCAGCTCACGGATAATTTCCATTTCGGTACGGGCATGCGAGAGCATATCCACGAAGTTGTACACAATCACGTTGAAATCGTTTTGCATCAGGTTAGCTATATTGTCATAAAGCTTTCTGCCAAAATCGAGATTAAGCACTTTGTGATAGGATGTTTTGAGATTTTTCCCATAACGTTTGAACTGCTCTTTCATCAGCTCGTATTCAAATTGATTTTTTGAGCCTTCATCTTCTTCGTCAGTCCAGAAGTTGGGGTAGTGTTTACGGATTTCTCCCGGCATCATTCCCGAGAAAAGAGCATTACGGGCATATTGCGTGGTGGTAGGTAAAATACTGTAGTAAATGCTGTCGTCTTCAACCCTGAAATAATCTTCAATCATGGGTTGGATGATTTTCCACTGGTCGTAACGCAGATTGTCGATCAGTAAGAAAAAGGTTTTTTCCGGTTTTTCAAGAGCCGGGAATACTTTTTCCTTAAAAAGGGTGTGCGACATTACGGGACGTTCGTCGGCATTATCATGCAGCCAGTCGTAATAGTTGTCTTCGTAATATTTACCAAAACCATTGTTGGCTTCTGTTTTTTGCATCGAAAGAATCTCAAGAATATTGTTGTCTTCCGATTTTTCTAAATCCAGTTCATAACGAACCAGCTTTTTATAAATGTCAACCCAGTCATTACTTTCCAGTCTGTCCATCATGCGCATACTCAACTCACGGAACTGTTGCTGATAGTTCATGGTAGCTTTTTCGCCAGCCAGTTTCCTGTTTTCGAGATTACGCTTTAACGAAAGCAATATCTGAGTTGGCTTAACCGGTTTGATAAGGTAATCGGCAATGTTTGAGCCAATGGCATCTTCCATAATCGACTCCTCTTCACTTTTGGTAATCATTACAACCGGCAGGTTCGGAAATCCCTCTTTGATTTTTTCCAACGCTTCAATACCCGATATGCCTGGCATTTGTTCATCCAAAAATACAATATCAAAATGTTTTTCATGTGCCAGTTCAATAGCGTCGCTGCCATTGTTGACTGCTTCTACTTCGTAGCCTTTTTCTTCAAGAAATATAATGTGTGGGCGCAACAGGTCAATCTCATCATCTGCCCATAAAATTCTAATTTTACTCATTGTTTGGTAATTAATGTTATAGTTTTGTAAAGAAAAAGCAAAATCCGGTTAATTATTGCGCAGTATCTCCCGGAACACACAAAATTAACAAAAATTATGAGCGTTAAGAAAGTCAATAAACGTAAGATTTTCAATGATCCTGTTTATGGTTTTATTACTATTCCCAACGAGATTATTTTTGATGTTATCGAGCATCCCTATTTTCAGCGCTTGAGGAGAATCAAGCAGCTTGGATTGACCCATTTGGTTTATCCAGGGGCTTTGCACACGCGTTTTCATCATTCGCTTGGTGCCATGCATTTAATGGGAAAGGCTTTGTTTGAATTGAAATTAAAGGGACATGCTATTGCGGATGAGGAGATGCACGGTGCTCAGCTTGCCATATTGCTTCACGATATCGGGCATGGACCATACTCACATGCATTAGAACACGCTATTGTTACCAATCTTCATCATGAGGAGATATCTACTGTTTTTATTAAAAAGTTGAATAATCATTTTGATGGTAAGCTTGATTTAGCGCTGGATATTTTTGAGAACAGGTATCATCGTAAGTTTTTTCATAAATTGATTTCCAGTCAGTTTGATATGGACAGACTTGATTATCTGAAGCGTGACAGCTTTTTTACCGGTGTTTCCGAAGGGATTATCAACTACGAGCGTTTGTTGAATATGTTGGAAATTACCAATGACGAGCCAGTAATTGAAGCTAAAGGAATTTATTCTGTAGAAAAATTTATTACTGCTCGCCGATTGATGTACTGGCAGGTTTATTTGCATAAAACGGTATTGGTAGCCGAGTATATGATTACACGAGTGCTGAAGCGAGCCAAAGAGCTGTCATTGGATGGTCAAAACCTGTTTGCTACCCCGGCTTTACATTTCTTTTTAAGCAATGATGTATCCAAAAGTGATTTTGAAAATAGTGATGAGGTTTTGTTGCATTTTTCGAACCTGGATGATTATGATATTTTTTCGGCACTTAAAGTTTGGGTGAACCATAAAGACCCGATTTTGTCGGAGCTAAGTAAGGCATTGGTAAACCGTAGGTTGTTTAAAATTGAGATGGGTAATGAACCAATCGATGAATCCTATTTTGAAAAACTGAAAAGGTCAGTTAAAACAAAATTTAATCTTACAGAGGAGGAGGTTGATTATTTCTGCTTCGCCGACCATACTTCCAATTATACTTATCAGCCGGGTTCGGACAGGATCAATATTTTGTTTAAAGATGGTTCAGTAAAAGACATTGCTGAAGTGTCGGATCAGTTAAACATCACCGTGATGGATAAACCAACAACAAAATATTTTGTTTGTTATCCGAAAGGAATCGTTTGACAGGGTTTGTATTAATCGGGTTTGTTGAATCCTTCTTTTTTTGCTGACCAGATCATCAGACCAACAGCTCCCAACGAAAATATGACTGCCAAGGAAAAGGTAACCGTAAATCCAAACTGTTCATAAAAGAAGATTCCCAATAGTGGAGCGGCAATTCCCCGAATACCTGTTAGCGACAAGTGTAGCGATTGGTAAGTTCCGGCTTCGTCGGGTTTACAGAAATAGGCCGATCCGATGTTCCATAGCAACGACATGTAGCTGCAAAAATTCCATGAAAAAAGATATAAAATAGTAAAGTGTAGTAGATGGTGATGTCGAACACTTTAAAATTGGCAGGAAACCAATTGGTTATCATCACGAAGAAAATATACATGCCCATTGAACCAAAGGTGAAGGCTGCAAATTTTCGGGGATCAATTTTCCCAAGCAATTTTCCAAAAAAGGGAAGTAACACTATAGCCAGAATATTATAGGCATTCCTGTAAAATGCCACCGAAGAGTAATTCAGGTTCAGTGCATCATAAAAGAAGAGTGTGATTATCGTTACCGAAATCATAAATGAGAAACCGTAAAACATAAAACCGAGTTCAAAATGGCGATAGGGTACATTACTTTTTAAGATGTTCACCATTTCCGAAATTGACTTTTTGGCTGAAACCAATATTCCGCTTTTTTCAACAATAATCTGGTTTTTTGGAAAAGGAATGGAAGTGAGGCTATAAAGTGAAAGTACACCCAAAACAGCAATTACCGGAAAAACATAGATAAATACGAAATTATCAAGGTCGAGCAACCAGCCATAAACGAACGTAATCACCAGCATAACCACCTTATTCATACTGGTAACATAACTATAGAGTTTTCCGAAGTTTTTATGACGGTAGTTATTTTTCAGCAGAAAATTGATGTTGGGATAAATAAAGATATTACCAAGGAAGTAAAGCAGGAACAGTCCAAGAAAAATAAAATGGAAATAGGGCTTCATCTGAATCTCCTGTAAAGAATGAGGAAAGAAGAAAATTAAAGCCAGTGGCAGACGGGTTACCCATGCTACTGTACGCAACAACTTTTTACGGTTACGAACCCTTTTCAGAAACTCATTGATGAGTACCAGAAATGTAAACAGCACCATACTGAACTGAAACAAAAAGCCAAGCTGATAATTGGAGCCATGAAGACTCTTTATAAACACAAATTCATTGAGTGCCAGTACTCCAAGAATCACACCTTCCAGTAGCATATAGACCAAATGCTTTCGGAAAGCACTTTGCTCCGATGGGTTTAATTCTGTAAAAAAGGAAAATTGAAACATATTCAACCTGACTTAAGTAGGCAACTTAAAACTCAAGAAAAGAAAAAACAGTGTCAAGAATTCTGTATCTGAAACCCTGAATTTTTTAATCGTTAAGCTTAAGCACAGCCATAAATGCTTTTTGAGGAACTTCAACATTACCTACCTGACGCATTCGCTTTTTACCTTTTTTCTGTTTCTCAAGCAGTTTACGTTTACGTGTAATATCGCCACCATAACATTTGGCGGTAACATCTTTACGAACTGCTTTCACTGTTTCGCGAGCAATAATTTTAGCACCGATGGCAGCTTGAATGGCAATGTCAAACTGCTGACGTGGAATTAATTCCTTAAGTTTTCCACACATCCTTCGTCCAAAGTCGTAAGCGTTGTCACGATGGATAAGTGTTGAGAGGGCATCCACCCCTTCGCCATTGAGAAGAATATCCAGTTTAACCAGTTCGGCAGGCCTGAAATCAGAAACATGATAATCGAACGAGGCATATCCTTTGGAGATGCTTTTCAGCTTGTCGTAAAAGTCGAAAACAATCTCACCCAGTGGCATTTCAACCGTAAGTTCAACACGGTTTGTAGTAAGGTAAACCTGGTTTAAAAGTGTTCCCCGTTTATCAATTACCAGCTTGATAATACCACCAAGGTAATCAGCCGAAGTAATAACCTGAGCCCTGATAAATGGTTCTTCAATATGTTTAATGTATTTCTGATCAGGAAGTCCTGAAGGGTTGTGAACTTCCGTTACTTCTCCCTTATTGGTAACAACCTTATAGGAAACGTTAGGTACTGTAGTAATTACATTCATATCGAACTCCCGTTCCAACCGCTCCTGAATGATCTCCATGTGAAGCAATCCTAAGAAACCACAACGGAATCCAAAACCCAGTGCCATTGATGACTCGGGTTCGTAAGTTAATGAAGCGTCATTAAGCTGAAGTTTTTCCATGGAGGCGCGTAAATCCTCATATTCATCCGTATCCACCGGGTAAATACCGGCAAAAACCATCGGTTTAACCTCCTCAAAACCTTCTACCACTGATTGGGTAGGATTATCAACATGGGTAATGGTATCACCAACTTTTACCTCTTTCGAAGTTTTGATTCCAGAGATAATGTAACCTACATCACCGGTATATAACGTTTTTCGGGGCTCTTGTTTAAGCCGTAAAACACCAATTTCGTCAGCATCATATTCTTTTTCCGTATTCACAAATTTAACATGGTCGCCTTTAGAAATGCTGCCGTTAAAAACTCTGAAGTAAGCAATAATTCCTCGGTAAGAATTAAAAACCGAATCAAAAATCAAAGCTTGAAGTGGGGCTTCCGGATCACCTTTTGGTGCAGGAACTCTGTCGATTATCGCATCTAAAATTTTATCAACACCGTAACCGGTTTTACCACTGGCCTCAATAATATCTTCGTAATCGCAACCAATCATATCCACAATCTGGTCTTTTACCTCGTCGGGCATGGCATTGTCGAGATCCATTTTGTTTAGAACCGGAATAATTTCCAGATCGTTGTCAATGGCAAGATAGAGGTTCGAAATGGTTTGAGCCTGAATTCCCTGGGTAGCATCCACTATTAGCAAAGCTCCTTCGCACGCTGCTATAGATCGGGAAACTTCATAGGAAAAATCAACATGTCCGGGAGTATCTATAAGATTAAGTACATAATTTGTCTTGTCGCGTTTAAAGTCCATTTGGATAGCATGACTTTTAATAGTGATGCCGCGTTCACGCTCCAAATCCATATCATCAAGCACTTGCGCCTGGGCATCACGTTCCGAAACCGTTTCGGTAAACTCAAGCAAACGGTCGGCCAGTGTACTTTTTCCGTGATCGATATGCGCAATAATGCAGAAATTTCTGATATTTTTCATAGATGGCAAAAATACGATAATTTCAAGAACATATTTACACCTTTTTTATATTCCTGACTTTTCTCCAAAGTCAATAAAGCCACCATTTTTGCAGGAAAGTAATTCGTTGATTACCCCTTAGTTTTATTTAACTATTTTTGCCTGAAATCTTATGACGGGTTTAGATGGTTAAAAAATTCCTATTTCTGTTTATTGTAATACTGTTAACTTCGGCTTCAGTTTTTTCGCAAAAGGTTGATACGCTTGTGCATATTAATGGGAATATTTTAACTGGTGAGATAAAGAAGCTCGAACATGGTTTAGTGTATTTTTCAACCAGTGGTATGGGGACATTACATGTAGAGACCGAAAAAGTTAAGTCTTTAAAATCTAATAAGCAATTCCAGATAACACTTGATAATGGTTTGCTCTATTTTGGTTCATTTGATACGGTTATAAGTAAAGAGAATAAAGTTAAAATTGTTTCGAAAAGCAGGGAATATATTATTAACACTATTTCGCTTGTTGAAGTGTTTCCCATTAAAAATACTTTCTGGCTGAGGGTTTCAGGCGATTTTTCATTGGGAGGGAATTATACTAAATCAACAGAGATTTTGCAGGTGAACTTTTCGGGTAACTTATATTACAGAAGCAAGAAAAACTTTTACCAGATTAATTGGGATAATCAGCTTACCATGCAATATGATTCGTTACTGACTGAAAAGAAAGCAAATTCAATATCTTATCAAAGGTATTTTAAAAATCATTACAGTTTGCAGGTTAAAATTGGTGCTGCAAGTAATATGGAGCTAAACCTGCAAAGTCGTTTGTATCTTAATGTTATTGGAGGAAGAGATCTTATTCATACCAATAAATCTATTTTTTACACTGGTTTAGGACTTAGTGGAAACAAAGAGGACTATGTTGATTCCACAAATAATTCAGATAACCTTGAAGGTATCATGGTGGTTTCCTACGACTTTTTTAAACGAACCGATCCTGAAATTAACGTTAAAAGTTTAGTTGAAACTTATCCGAGTTTTACAAAATCAGGTAGATGGAGGGTAGATGCATCACTTGAAACAAGAATTGAATTATTCAACGATTTCTATATAGGTATAAAACTTTATTATAACTTTGATAATAGTGTTACCGGAGAAGATCATCAGGTAGATGACTGGGGTATTAATGGTACAATAACGTATTCATTTCATTAAAGGGTGCAATCATTACCCAATATTTATTAATTTTATCGACTTAAATTAAAAACAAAAAGATTATAAAATATGTCAGGACATAGTAAATGGTCAACCATTAAAAGAAAAAAAGGAGCATTGGATGCCAAGCGTTCGAAGATTTTTTCAAAGTTTATTAAAGAGATTACAGTTGCGGTAAAAGAGGGTGGCCCTGATCCGGAAGGAAACCCGAGGTTACGTCTGGCAATTGCCAATGCTAAAGGGCAAAGTATGCCTAAGGATAATATTGAAAGAGCCATTAACAAAGGTAAAGACAAAGATAGTGCGAACTTCAGTGAAGTTACTTACGAAGGTTATTTGCCTCATGGTATTGCTGTTTATGTTGAAACCACTACCGATAATACACAGCGAACCGTTTCCAACGTAAGAGCTATTTTCAATAAATACAACGGAAACCTAGGTACCAATGGTTCATTAAGCTTTTTATTCGACCGAAAAGGCGTTTTTGTAATTCCACAGGGTGATATTGATGCCGACGAGTTTGAAATGGAATTGATTGATGCCGGTGCCGAAGATATTGAATTGGAAGATGGTTACTTTAATGTTACCACTTCGATGGAAGATTTTGGCAATATGATGAAAAAACTGGAAGAGTTAGGTATCGAACCGGAAACGGCCGAGCTTCAGCGTATTCCTCATGAAACCAAAACTCTGTCGGATGAAGATGCCGAAAAAACCATGAAAATTATCGACTTGTTTGAAGACGATGATGATGTTCAGAAGGTTTGGCATAATCTTGAGCTTACAGAAGAGCAGATGGAAAAGCTGGGGTAAGAAAGAATAAACTAACTATAATGATTAAGCCCCGAAGTAGGGAGGAATTAGTTATTCTACAAATTACAATGCGCAAGTGATATAAAAAATTCAGCTCACGGTTTTAAACCGTGAGCTGAAAAGTTTAGAATTATCGATTGTTAATTTCTGAAATTACTCTTCAGTAATTATCTCAAAAGTATCTTTGGCAATCATCAGTTCCTCATCAGTAGGGACCACCATAACGGTAACACGCGATTCAGGGGTTGAAAGAACAATCTCTTTGCCTCTGACATCCATTTTCGAGTCATCCAGTTTAATACCTAAAAATTCCAGACCTTCGAGTACTTTTCTTCGGGTTAAAGTATCGTTTTCGCCAATACCTCCTGCAAAAACAATCATGTCGACACCTCCCAATGCTGCAGCGTAAGAACCAATGTATTTCTTAACACGATAGGCAAACATATCCAGTGCAAGCTGTGCACGGTGATTGCCTTCTGCAGCAGCATTTTCCAAATCGCGCATATCTGAGGAGACTCCTGAGATGCCCTGTAATCCTGAGAACTTATTAATTAAAGTACGGGTATATTCAATGCTTAGGTTTTCTTTATCGGCAAAGTGTAGCAATACGCCCGGGTCAAGATCGCCGGTACGGGTACCCATTACCAAACCTTCAGTCGGGGTCATTCCCATGGAAGTATCGAATGACTCGCCATTTTTAATGGCCGCCACCGAAGAACCGTTTCCAAGATGGCAGGTAATGATCTTTTGTTTTTTGATGTCAACATTCAAAATTTCACATGCACGCTCCGAAACAAACTTATGACTGGTTCCGTGAAAACCATACCGGCGAATACGATATTTCTCGTATAAGATATAGGGAATGGCATAAAGATAAACATGCTCCGGCATGGTTTGATGGAACGCGGTATCGAAGACCCCAATCTGAGGTACATCAGGCAACAGGGTGGTCATGGCATAAATTCCCTTCAGGTTGGGCGGATTGTGCAAGGGGGCCAGTTCGGTAGATTTTTCAAGTGCATTAATTACTTCTTTGGTAATTTTCACACTGCCGCTAAACTCCTCACCACCATGAACCACACGATGACCTACTGCTTCAATTTCATTTATACTTTTGAGTACACCATAATCTTCGCTGATAAGAATGCCAAGCAAAAACTCAATACCTTGTTCGTGATCCAGTATTTCACCCGTTAATTTAACATCTTCTTCACCCTCTCTTTCAAGTTTAATGGCACTCCCTTTTAAACCAATTTTTTCAACAAGCCCTTTAACCAGTACCTTTTTTTCAGGCATATCAAATAACTGATATTTAATGGAAGAGCTGCCACAATTTAAAACTATAATTTTCATTTTTCTCTTTCGTTAGTTATTTGATAATAGCACAAGATATTGTATTGCTTACTGGCTTTCCGCTTTCATAATTATAGAACCCTTTTCCGGTGTGTTTTCCTAAAAAGTTGGCTCTTACCAATCGTTTCAGAATAGGGGAAGCTTTATATTTTCTTTCACCATATTCAGCATACAGGTTGTCCATATATTTAAGCACTTTATCAAGGCCTATTCTGTCAGCCAGTTCAAACGGGCCCACATTATAACCCATTATCTCTTTCATTGTATCATCTATATCCTGAACCGATGCTACCCCTTCCATCAGCACTGCGCATGCCTCATTAAAGACAGGTAGTAAAATGCGGGTACTGATGTTTCCGGGAGATTCGTGGATTGAGATTACTCTTTTGTTAATCATTCGGGCGAACCTCGTAAAAGTCTCCAACGTTTTATCAGAAGTACTCATACACCGCATCACTTCAATGATTCTGGTTTTATCAACCGGTTCCAGGAAGTGAACACCAAGTGCTCTGTCTTTGACTTTTAAAACTGAAGCCAGGTCTGAAATCATCAGGGTAGAAAGGTTTGATGCTATTACTGTATCCTCACGAACCACATTTTCAACTTTTTTGAAAATCTCACGACGCAGTTCAATCAGTGTTCCCCGTTGGCGTGAGCTAATGGTTTCAATAACAATGTCACACTCATGCAGGTCGGAATAAACAGTAGTTCCTTTCATTCGTGAAAGAATCAGCCGTTTTTCGGAAGCTGTAATCCCCCAATGTCTGATGATAAGATCCAGTTGCTCTTCAAGCGATACAAAAATCTCTTTGATTCGTTTTTTTGAAACATCCAGAAAAACTACATCCATACCATAATTTGCCACCTGAAGCACTACCTGCTGCCCAATGGAGCCACAGCCAACAATCCCAACTGTTTGAATTTTACCTTTGGGTTTCATTTGCTCACCCAGGCTGTATTTTGATAATTGATTATGCATTTTAATGTTTTTATTTGTTGGAAATTAAGTGAGGCCGTTAGCCTGGTTCGCAGTAATGGCGATCATATTAACGATGTCTTCAACCGAACAGCCTCTTGAAAGATCATTGATCGGGGCAGCGAGTCCTTGAAGAACCGGGCCGACAGCTTCGGCATCTGCAAGGCGCTGTACCAGCTTGTAGGCAATATTTCCTGATTCAAGCGAAGGGAAAATGAGTACATTGGCTTTTCCTGCAATTTTAGAGTCCGGTGCTTTTTTCATGCCAATGGCTTCGATGATGGCAGCGTCAGCCTGTAAGTCACCATCGATGGCTAATTCAGGATCCATCTCTTTAGCAATGGCGACAGCTTCAACTACTTTGTCCACTTTTTCGTGCTTGGCACTGCCTTTTGTTGAAAAGCTTAGCATAGCTACTTTCGGTTCAATACCTGCTATAAATTTAGCAGTTCGTGCTGATTCAACAGCTTGTTCCGCCAGTTGCTGCGTGGTTGGATCAGGATTAACAGCACAATCGGCAAAAACCATGATACCGTTTTCACCAAAATGCTTTTTGTGTTCGGGGAGGATCATAATGAAAGCCCCAGATACGGCACTTACTCCCGGCAGGGTTTTAACAATTTGAAATGCAGGGCGCAATACATCACCGGTTGCATTGTCAGCTCCGGCCACTTCTCCGTCAGCTCGGCCCTCCTTTATTAACAAGGTTGCCAGATAAAGCGGATCTTCAATCAACCCGGTGGCCTGCTCAAGCGTTAATCCTTTTGATTTTCGAAGCTCGTAAAGCTTCCCGGCAAAGTAGCTTTTTTCTGAAAAACTAATGGGGTCAATAATTTCAGCTTTGTCAATATTTAACAAACCGAATTCGTTAGCAAGCTTTTTTATCTCCTGGTTATTACCCAGCAGAATTATTTTCGCAAGACCATTTGTAAGTGCATAATCGGCAGCTTTCAAAGTTCTCTCTTCAGTGCCTTCCGGCAAAACAATTGTTTTACCGGCCTCTTTGGCCATGTTGTGAATTTTATTTAACAGTTCCATAAAATCTTTATTAGTCTTAAGTTTGAAGATGCAAAAGTATTACTAATTTTGCAGGTATAATTAGTTACCGTTATCTTTTTAACAATTTTTTATTTGAGGTAAAAATTTAGTTTTCAACATTATAAATAATCTTTGATTTCATTAATTCAAAATATTGATTCTACGGGTGTGTTTCAGGTGCCATTATTAGTTTCTGATACTGTAAAACAAGTTGATTTTACTTTTGAGCAGGCGGTTGCAACTACTCATTCTGATACGGCCTCAGTAGTTTTATCGGTATTTGATAAGCCAGCATCCGGGCGTTTTCTTCAGCAAAAGGAGGTGCTTTTTAATTTTATTGCTCACCCACAGGATTATTCAGGTTGGGTAATTGCTTTTTTTCTTGGTTTATTGCTGCTGTTAACCCTGATTTGGTATTTTTTTCCTGAGCGGGTTTTAAGGTTGCTTTCAAGGGAGGGTTCTAAGCATAAATTAAAATATAGTGATAATCAATTTGCAAAACCCGGTCTGGTTCTTTATTCACTCTATTTACTCACTTTTATTTCGACCGTTAGTGCATTTGTGTTTTTTTTGCTGAAAAATCGGTTTCCCGAGTTAATAGCCGATTATTCAATTTCTTTTTTAATAATCGCTATTCCCGCAGCGATGGCTCTTTATTTTTTACTCAGGTTTCTTTTTATTTATTTTTCCGGGTTTCTTTTCAAAACAGCTGACCTTGCCTCGAAGCAGATGAGGGAGAATTTCAGAATTGATTTAATACAAAGTTTTCTTTTAATACCAATTTTGATTATTGTTGCGAATACATCATTTGTATATATCATGTATGCCGGCTTGTTCTTGATAGTAGCTGTAGTTGTTTATAAATGGATGCTCACCATTATAATTGGTTTAAAATCTTCAAAAATTTCGCTATATCACAATATTTTGTACCTTTGCGCCCTCGAAATCATTCCGATAATTGTGCTCTTAAAGCTAATAGAAAATTGTCGGATAGTTTTTTGATAACTGGTTGATTTCAAGAAGAAGTTTGAACAAAAAAGAGGGAAAATTGAAAGTAAAAAATATACTCATCTCGCAGCCCAAACCGGCCGATCTTGAAAGGACGCCTTATGCTGAGCTCATTAGGAAGTTCAATGTTAAGTTAAGTTTTGAGAAGTTTATCAAAGTTGAAGGAATCTCGTCGCAGGAGTTCAGACAGAGTAAAGTATCTTTTTCTGATCATACAGCTGTTATTTTAACAAGCAGACATGCGGTAGACCATTATTTCAGAATGGCCAAAGAGTTACGTTTTGATATTCCTGATTCGATGAAATATTTCTGTATTTCAGAATCCACCGCTTTTTACCTTCAGAAATATATACAATATCGTAAAAGAAAGATCTTTTTTGGTAAGCAACACTTTGCCGATTTGATGGACGTGATTAAAAAGCATGGTGATGAGAATTACCTGGTTCCTTCTTCTGATATTCACAAGCAAAGTATGTTCAAGTTGTTGGATGAGGGTGGCATTAACTATACAAGAGCCATTATTTACCGTACAGTAGCCGCCAACCTTTCGCATGTTGATGTGAATAGTTTTGACTGTTTGATTTTCTTTAGCCCGGCCGGTATCAAGTCGCTCCAGAATAATTTTCCCGATTTTGAACAGGGTGATAAATTAATCGGAGCATTTGGGCATACCACTGCATTGGCAGTTAAAGAAGCGGGCTTTGATTTGAATATTCCTGCTCCGACCCAAACAGCACCATCCATGACCATGGCGTTAACCGAGTTTTTAACTCAGCAAATTAAAAACGCCAGAAAGCGGAAGTAGCAGCTTCTTTAAGTAAACCAATTTTCTTTTCCCTTAAGATTTCTTAAATATAGGCCGGGTGGTTGTATTCCGGTTTGTATATTGATGCCAGTACATTACATTTGTACCCGTTAAGCGTATGGTAAATCTTGTGAAATATACTTTTAAAAAAGAGGAACGCCTCCATAGTAAGAAACTTATCCAACAGCTTTTTACTAAGGGTGACAGCTTTTTTGTTTATCCTTTTAAGGTGATTTATAAAGAAATGCCAGAAACTAATGGGTTTCCTGCCAGTGTGTTAATCTCTGTTTCAAAGAAAAAGTTTAAAAGTGCAGTAAAGCGTAACCGTATCAAAAGGCTCTTCAGAGAATCATACAGGAAGAACAAGCATATTCTGATTGATTCAGAAGGCAAAGAGGGGAAGAATACAACGTTGTTAATCGCATTCATTTATGTGGCTGATACAATTATGGAGTACCATGAAATAGAAAAGAAAATAATCCTAATTTTACAACGTTTAAAGAATAAGGATGAAAAAGATCGTAGGTAAATTTTTTATTTTTCTGATTCATGTATATAAGTACACGCTCTCTCCGTTTTTGGGGCAGTCGTGTCGATATACTCCAACCTGTTCAACATACAGTATCGAAGCCATTGAGAAGTACGGCCCGTTTAAAGGAGGGTGGATGGCATTAAAACGTATTGGATCGTGTAATCCATGGGGTGGAAGCGGGTACGACCCGGTTCCGTAATATTAATGTAGTAACTAATTATAGGATATCTGTTTATGAGATTTTTAAGAATAACACTTTTAATTACAATAGTTCTTTTTACAGGAAATATTACTGGTTTTGCACAACAGGAAAATAATTTTGAAATATCGAAGAACCTGGAGGTTTATGGTGATGTGCTTCGTCAGTTAAATTTGAACTATGCCGATGATATTAACCCTGGCGAGCTGAATCAGGATGCCATTGATGCCATGTTGAACTCACTGGATCCTTACACGGTTTATATTCCTGAATCAAGAATTGAGGATTTTGAATTGATGTCGAAAGGAGAGTATGGTGGTATTGGTGCGATGATTCAAAAGCAAGGCGATTGGGTAGTTATTGCCGAGCCATACGAGGGGTTTCCGGCACAGAAATCAGGATTGCGGGCCGGTGATGAAATTCGTGCTATCGATGGTGAATCAGCCGAAGGTAAAAGTACTTCTGATGTTAGTGAGAAGTTAAAAGGAACACCCGGAACAACTATTAAAGTAACTATCCGTCATTTTGGAGATGATAAAGATACGGATTACGAAATTAAAAGAGAAAAGGTAAAAATTCCCAATGTTCCTTACTATGGAATGGTTTCAGAAGATGTTGGTTATATCTCGCTGCTTCAGTTTAGCCAAAATGCAGGAAATGATGTGAAGAATGCTTTTGTTGCGTTAAAAAAAGCGCATAAGAACATGAAAGGGGTTATTCTTGATCTTCGTTCCAATGGGGGCGGTTTATTATCGGAGGCTGTAACTATTTCTAATATTTGGTTGCCAAAAAATCAGTTGATTGTTAAAACCAAAGGAAAGAGAAAAGAGAATACGCACACCTATTCAACGCAGCTTAATGCTACTGATGCTAAAATGCCGGTAGTAATTCTGGTAAACGATAATACTGCTTCTGCTTCAGAGATTGTAACGGGTTCAATCCAAGATTACGACAGAGGAGTTATTATTGGTCAGCGGACTTTTGGTAAAGGACTTGTTCAGAATGTGCTACCATTGGCTTATAACTCTAAAATTAAAGTAACCATTGCTAAATATTATATTCCCAGTGGCAGATGTATTCAGGCGATAAATTATTTTAATCGCGAAAATGGTGACGGACCATCGAAAGTACCCGATTCATTAATTAATGAATTTAAAACCAAAGGCGGTCGTACGGTTTATGATGGCGGAGGTATTGAACCCGATATTAAAATGGAGCCTCAAAAATTCAATCAGATTACAGGCGATCTTTACGCACAGAATTATATTTTTAAGTTTGTGAATGCTTTCGTTGCTAATCACGATTCAATTGTGAGCGCAGGCGAGTTTACAGTAAGCGATTCATTATTTGATGCTTTTAAGAATTTTGTCGGCGATAAGTTCGATTATAAAACAGAGACTGAGGAGGTCATCAATCGTTTAAAAGAGAGTGCCAAGCGTGAAGCATATGCTTCGGCTATCGACTCTACCATAAAAATTCTGGAAGCTGAAGTGAAGGAGGAGAAAAAGAAAGACCTTGATAAAAACAAGAAAGAGATTAAGCAGTTGCTGCGTATCGAGATTGTAACCCGCTATTATTATCAAAGGGGAAAGATTGAAGCTTCGCTGGTAAACGATCCTGAAGTTGAAAAAGCAATCGGTGTTATTAATGACCCGGATTTGTATAAGTCTATTTTAAAGGGAACCTATCAGGATGAAAGTAAATAAGTAAACAGTATTATTTTGGTAAGCAATATAAAATACAGATCTAATTTTCATCATACTGTTTATGTTTTAAACATTGCGTTAATTGCAATGAGCTTGCCTTTGTCGAAGTTCACTATGAGCATGTTTGAGATGTCGCTTATCATGCTCTGGATTATGTCGGGGTTTTCGTTTCGTATTGTGTTTCGTTTTTTTAAACTGGGCAGCCCGCTGGAGGGATGCTGGCACTCGTTGGTTTATGTTGGTAAAACCATCAGGCATAATTTCATTGAGAAATTCCGACTGTTTTTCAGAAACAAACCTGCCGTAGTTATAGCATCCATTTATTTCCTTCATATTATAGGTCTGCTCTATACATCCAATTTTGAGTATGCCGTTAAAGACCTGCGTATTAAAGTGCCGCTATTGCTTTTTCCGGTCATTTTTGCAAGCATGCCAAAGTTAACAGCAACCGAACTTAAGAAAATATTCTACGGCTATATTGCGGCAATTGTTGTCGGAATTGTAATCAGCTTGTATCTGTTGCTTACCGGTAATTTTACCGATATAAGAGAGATATCACCTTTTATTTCGCCCATAAGATTTAGTTTGAATGTTGCCTTTGGATTCTTCATCCTTGTAAGTTTTATTTTCTTCGACAAATCATGTGCATCCAGGTTAAAGGTCGGTTTTGCTTTACTATTAATGCTTTTTATTTTCTTCCTGGTTGTTTTGGAATCGATAACAGGAATAGGGGTAATCCTGCTGACAGGTATTGTAATTTTGATAATTCAGGTTTTTAAATCAAATACTATCCTGCTAAAAGCATCTTTGATTGCGCTAATAGTGGGACTTCCTCTTTTAATAATTTATTATATTAATAATACAATTGCCGAGGTTACAACGCCCCCGGAAGTAAATATTGAACAGCTGGATAAAACTACAAAGCGAGGTAATAAGTATCAGCATGATTTACACTGTGAAGTAGAAAATGGTAAATATGTAGGGCTTTATCTTTGCGAAAAAGAGTTACGTGAGGAATGGAACAAAAGAAGCAGGTTCGATTACGATAGTTTAGCGAATAATGGGATATCCATTTCAAATACGCTGATAAGGTATCTTACTTCTAAAGATTTGCGAAAAGATGCTGAAGGAGTGGATGCTTTGTCACCACGTGATATTAGTATGATTGAAAATGGTATTGCCAATGTGAATTACATTGATGATCCCGGTTTACGAACCCGTATCCTGAAAATAATTTATGGTTATCAGGTCTATTCGAAAACAGGTGACCCTTCAGGAAACTCAATAATGCAACGTTATGAATACATGAAAGCTGCAACACTGCTGATCTCAAAAAATATTTTTACAGGAGTCGGTACAGGCAATCTTGAGGATGCTCTTTATAAGCAATATAAAGAGATGAACTCAAAACTTAAAAAAGAGTTTATTTTTCATGCACACAATCAGTTTTTGGCTATTGCCATTGCGTTTGGTGTTTTTGGTTTGTTGTGGTTTATTTTTGCACTTATTTATCCGGCGGCAAAGCTGCATTTTTTCAACGATTATTACTTTTTAGTTTTCTTTATCATCATCATTTTATCTATGTTTACTGATGATACGTTGGAAACGCAGGCCGGCGCTACCCTTTTTGCTTTTTATTACAGCTTACTGTTGCTATCGAGGAAAACAATTAAAAACATTGTATCTTAGCCCTAAATTATAAGCTCGATGGAAGTACGAAAACTTGAGGTAAAATTTGAACAGTATAATGAACGCGGTGAACTAAATAAGGAAGAACAAGCGCTTCTTAAACAAGCCGTGGATGCCGTGGATGGTTCTTATGCCCCCTATTCTGAATTTCATGTTGGAGCCGCGGTTCTCTTGGAAAACGGGGTGGTTGTAAAAGGTAGTAATCAGGAAAATAGTGCCTACCCGTCAGGGTTGTGTGCCGAGCGTGTTGCCCTGTTTTATGCAAACGCACAATATCCCGGAGTAGCTGTCAAAGCCATTGCCATTACAGCCAAAGCCGACCATTTTATTATCGAAACGCCCATTGCTCCTTGCGGAGCATGCAGGCAGGTGATTTCGGAAACAGAACACCGACAACAAAATAAAATCAGAGTTATTATGCAAGGACAGCACGGGAAAATTATGGCAACAGAAGGGATTGAGAACTTATTGCCATTGGTATTTCAGGAAGAAAAATTGAAAAAGAAGAAATAAATTAAATTATGAAAAGAGTATTATTTGCTTTAGTTGCGGTTATGATGCTAACTGCGTTTAAGTCGGACAAACCCGCATATTATTTTTACAATCAAAAAGGTAAAAAAGTAAAGTATGAAAAAGTATTAAAAGCTGCCCTGGAGGCCGATGTGGTATTTTTTGGCGAGAGCCATAACAACCCTATTGCTCACTGGATGGAGTTGGAGTTAACCAAAGATTTTTATAAAGCCAAGGGTGACAACCTTATTTTAGGAGCCGAAATGTTTGAGCGTGATAATCAATTGATACTGAATGAATACCTCGCTGGAAAAATAAGCGGAAAAAGTTTTAAAGATGAAGCAAGGCTTTGGCCTAACTATAGCACCGATTATAAACCGCTTGTTGAGTTTGCCAAAGAGCATAAATTACCGTTTATTGCTACCAATGTGCCGCGCAGGTATGCATCGGTAGCTTATAAAAATGGGTTTGAAGGACTTGATAGTCTTGATGCTGAAGCTAAGAGTTATATTGCTCCTTTACCAATAGCTTATGATGCTGACCTGAAGTGTTACAAGGATATGTTAAGTATGATGGGAATGGGAGCTCATGTTAATGAGAACTTCCCTAAAGCACAAGCTGTAAAAGATGCAACCATGGCCTATTCAATTGCAGGTTATGCAGAAAAGGGAAAACTGTTTTTTCATTACAACGGTTCTTATCATTCAGATAATTATCAGAGTATTCTGTGGCATTTAAACCAATACAAACCGGGATTAAAAATAGTTACCATCTCAACTGTTGAACAACCTGATATTGATACCATCAGCAATGAATTTAGAAGTCAGGCTGATTTCATTTTGGTTGTTCCTGAGGATATGACAAGGACTTATTAGTCCGAAATAAAAGAGATTATTTAGCAAAGAATGTCTCAAAAGCCGTGCATGATATCATTCTGAGCACCACCGGGGAGTACATTGCGTTGGTAATAAATCGATTTCGACTTCGCTCCATCTTACAGGGGCAGAACTAAGGGCTTTTCAGACAACTTTGGTTTTGGTTTAAAACAAAATATAAACCGGAACCGGAGCATCAATTTCATCAACAAATTGTAACAATCCTGAAGTTTTGTCTCGTTTAAAAGCCACGATATTATTAGATTTTTGATTGGCAACAAGCAAGTAGTTTTCGTCAGGTGATAATGCAAAGTTTCGGGGAAAGTCACCTCTTACAGGTTCATTGTCAATCAGCTTTATCGAACCGTCAGTGTTCACCTTAAAAATGGCGATGCTGTTGAATCCACGATTGGAAGCATATATAAATCTGTTGTCTGCCGATAGATGAATATCGGCACAATAGCTTTTTCCTTTAAAATCGGCAGGTAAAGTTGAAAACGTTTCACCTTGAATAAAAGCACCTTCCGGGGTATGTTTCACAAGCGTTACACTGTTTCCCAGTTCGTTAATCACGTAAATCCATTTTCCGTTAGGGTGTTGTACAAAATGACGCGGTGCGGGATTACCCGATAATTTTAATCTTGGTTGATTTAAGGGAATCAGCTTTTGTTTAGTGGTGTCCAACTTCGAAAACCAGAGTTCGTTGGTTCCCAAATCTACTGAAATAACAGTGTTGCTATTTGGTATAAACTGAACTGAATGGGCATGAGCGGTTAACCCTTCTTCCGAATGATGATCCTCAACAAATTGCAATTTTGACAGTTGTCCGCTATTCATTTTTAAAAGTCCCACTGTTCCGCTACCATAATTAGCTGTAAGGATGTAACCTGTCCCATTCGTTGTTACATAACACGGGCTGCTTCCGCCTGACGGACTTTTGCTTACTAACAAAAGCGTATCATTAGTTACAGCAAAGGATTCTATTCTACCCGCTTTATTCTCGTTTACCGCCAGCAGAAATTCTTTCTCTTTGTTAAAAGTTAAATAACTGGGATTTTCCGACCTGGCTGCCAGTCCGGCATACTCCATTAGCCCGTTTCCTTGAAGGATGTATTTGTAAATTCCTTTGCTCTCACCACTGGTATAAGTTCCAATATAAAAAGTATAATCAGTTCTTACTTGTGCTTCAACTTGTCCAAAGAGAAGTATAGACAGAACAAAAAAGAGAAATTGTTTCTTCATTGTCGTATAATTTTCGAGATAAAAACCTGCATTTTTATTTTGCTTTCCGGCCTCAAAAGTACTTCTAATTGGCTACTTTTGTACTATGAATTACAAAGAGACTCTCCAATGGCTTTTTGATAAGTTGCCGATGTTTCAACGGATGGGTAAGGCTGCCTACAAAGCTGATTTAGGCAATACGGTTGAATTGCTTAATTTGCTTGATAATCCGCAAAATAAGTTTAAAACCATACACGTAGCTGGTACTAATGGTAAAGGTAGCGTGTCGCATATTGTAGCTTCTGTATTGCAGGACGCGGGTTTTAAAACCGGATTGTACACCTCTCCGCATTTAAAGGATTTCAGGGAGCGCATCAGAATAGATGGTGAAATGATTCCTGAAAAGGAGGTAATCGGCTTTGTTGAATCGAACCTGAAAGATTTTGAGAAAATTCAACCCTCCTTTTTTGAAATGACAGTAGGAATGGCTTTTGATTTTTTTGCTAAAAATGAAGTTGATATTGCCGTGGTTGAAGTTGGTTTGGGCGGGCGGCTTGACTCAACGAATGTAGTCAACCCGATGGTAAGTGTAATTACTAACATTGGATATGATCATACTCAGTTTTTAGGTGATACTCTTGAAAAGATTGCCGGCGAAAAAGCAGGAATTATCAAAAGTGGTGTTCCGGTGGTAATCGGGCAAAAGCAGTTTGAAACTAAAGAGTTGTTTGAAACTAAAGCATTGGAAAAGAGTGCAGCGCTTTTTTATGCTGAGGATCATTACGATATTAAACTCTTGCAAAGTATGAAGCCCGAAGAACAATTTATCGACATCTGGAAAGACAATGAAATTTTCCTTGAAGAGGTAAACTCGCCTCTGTTGGGAAATTATCAGCAGGAAAACATTGCCACCGCGTTAATGGTTTTGGAGGTTCTAAACGCGAGGCATGGTTTTGGTATTGAGCCTGACAATATAAGGGAAGGTATTGAGTATTTGAAAAAGAACACAGGTTTTATCGGCCGCTGGCACATTCTTGATGCTAACCCGTTGACCATTTGCGATACCGGTCATAATGAAGAGGGTATTAAAGCGGTGGTTCAACAGATCATGTCAACAAGTTTCGATAACCTGCATTTTGTTTTCGGGTTAGTAAATGACAAGGATCCAAAAACCATTTTATCGCTTTTGCCGCGTAATGCTACCTATTATTTTTGCAAACCCGACATTCCAAGAGGAATGAACGCTGAAGAGTTACAAAAGATTGCTGAGGAGGTGGGGTTAAATGGTCTATCCTACAGCTCCGTTGACCGTGCGTTTAGTTCAGCTTTTAACAATGCCCGTCCAAGAGATATGGTTTTTGTTGGAGGAAGCACGTTTGTTGTCGCGGAAGTGGTATAAAATATGTACTTAAAATGCCTGAAGTATTGGAGTGCCTGGAGTTTTTACACAACGTTTTGACATTAGGCATTTTAGATCACTTCAGACTTTAGGCACTTAATGATAAAGTTATGCAAATTACCCTTTACCAAATAGTCCAGGTAGTATTGTTGGGGATTATCCTCTTCTACCTCATTTATTATGTTTACACCATTTTATTTGATAAAAACTATCAACCTAAGGCTTACCAGCTGGCAGTAAAAAAAGGTGAGGTTTCTGCTGTACTGCGAAAAGTTGAAAAGAAGTACCCTGATAAAGTAAGGTTTTTTAATTTTTGGTTTCAAGTTGAACGCCTTAAAAAGGAGAAGGTTCCCGGTTCGTTTGCCGAATTAGGTGTATATAAAGGAGATTCAGCGTTTTTACTTCATCAAATGGATCAATCAAGAATCTTTCATTTGTTCGATACTTTTGAAGGTTTTCAGGCTAACGATCTCAAAACGGAAATAGGAAAAGCGGCTACCTATACCACTTCTAATTTTGCTGATACTTCTGTTCAAAAAGTAAAAAAGCGGTTATCCGACCCGGAATTTATTTTTCATCAAGGTTACTTCCCTGAAACTACCAAAGGGTTGAAAAATGAGCAATATGCTTTAGTGAGCATGGATGCTGATCTTTACAATCCAACCAAAGCCGGATTGGAGTATTTCTATCCAAGGTTATCGCAGGGCGGAGTGATTATAGTTCACGATTATAATCCTGATTGGCCGGGGATAATGAAAGCAGTTGATGATTTCGCTGCCGGCATTCCGGAGCCTATTGTCCCAATGCCTGATGTAGACAGTAGCGTAATGATTTTTAAAGCCAATGATTGAAAGTTTTAGATGTGGCAGGTTTTTGGATTACTAAAGAGATGCCTCAGTTGTGTCTCCTTTGGTATAACGTTTGGTTGTTTGGAAGATACTGTTAAAATAAGATATCATCAAATATCTGATATCAGAATTTAGATTTGTTTGAAGCCTTCCAATGTTCCGAGCTTCCCTATAATTTTCGGGAGGGGAAACAGGGTGTGGAATACTTAGAATACCCTGCCATGTCAATTGGAGTGACCGCTCTCCACTCCTGAAAAAAATAATAATCCTTTCAGAAAATATCAAACAGGTAATTGAGTTAACTTTGCATTACAAATAAACGGTTATGCAGCACAAGGTCGATTTTTTGGTGGTAGGTACGGGAAGTGCCGGGCTTATTTATGCTTTAAAAGTAGCTGACAAAGGGAAGGTAATCCTGCTTTCAAAAACCTCATTGGAGGATACGGCAACCAGTTACGCGCAGGGAGGCATTGCCACTGTTATGTACGCTCCTGATAATTATGATAAACATATCAAAGATACCATGATAGCCGGTGTAGGCATTAATGACGAAGCTATTGTGCAGCTGGCCATTTCCGAGTCAACAGAACGTATTAACGAACTAATCGAATGGGGAACCCATTTTGACAAGGAGAAATCGGGGAAATATGCCCTTGCCCGTGAAGGCGGACACTCTGAATTTCGTATCCTGCATCATAAAGATAATACCGGTTTTGAAATTCAGCGAGCCTTAAGCGAAAAGGTAAAACAACATCCGAATATAGAAATCAGAGAACAGCATTTTGCCATCGACCTGATAACCCAGCATCATTTGGGGCGTGATGTTGAACGTGGTCGTACGGATATTGAGTGTTATGGTGTTTATGTACTGGATCAGCAAACCGGCAAAATAAAAACCATCCTTGCTAAGTCGACCATGCTGGCTACGGGAGGAATGGGCAATATTTATCAAACTACTACCAATCCGCCTTTTGCTTCCGGAGATGGTATTGCCATGGCTTATCGTGCTAAAGCATTTGTTGACAATCTAGAGTTTGTGCAGTTTCATCCCACTTCGCTTTATAATCCGGGTGAAAAGCCATCCTTCTTAATAACTGAGGCATTGCGTGGTTCGGGTGCGGTGTTGAAAACAAAGAAGGGAACAGAGTTCATGCAGAAATACGATACCAGAGGATCGTTAGCTCCCAGAGATATTGTTGCCCGTGCCATTGACAACGAGATGAAACATTCGGGGGATGAATATGTTTATCTGGATGCAACGCATATTGATAAGAAAGAGATTTTAAATCATTTTCCGACTATCTATGCCAAGTGTTTAAGTATTGGGATTGATATTACCAAAGAGATGATACCGGTGGTGCCTGCGGCACATTACGCCTGCGGAGGAGTAAAAGTTGACAAAGACGGCCATTCAAGTATAAAGAATTTGTACGCATCGGGTGAGGTAGCCTGTACCGGGCTTCACGGTGCTAACAGGCTTGCTTCAAACTCATTGTTGGAGGCAGCAGTATTTTCACACCGGGCTGCTCAACACGCGCTTGAGCATTTTAATAGTGTTGAATATGCAACCAATGTTCCTGAGTGGAATGCAGACGGAACCGTTTTGAATGAAGAGATGATTCTGATTACTCAAACCCGGAAAGAGTTACAAAGTATTATGACCAATTACGTGGGTATTGTTCGTAGTAATCTGCGACTGAAACGAGCACTCGACAGACTGGCCATTATTTATCGTGAAACAGAAGATCTTTTTGATAAATCAATTCTATCGGAAGATATTTGTGAGCTGCGAAACATGATTAACGTGTCGTACCTTGTGATTAGGTTTGCCATGCAGCGGAAGGAGAGCGTTGGGTTACATTATAATGTGGATTATCCTAAGGAGAGCCAATAGGATGTGTGGAGTAAAGAAAACGGAGTTAAAAAGAATAAATAAGAAGTTATGCCTGTTATAAGATCAGTTAAAGGAGTTAAACCCAAGTGGGGAGACAATTGTTTTATTGCCGATAATGCTACCCTTACGGGTGATGTTGTGATGGGAAACGATTGTAGCGTGTGGTTTAATGCAGTAGTACGTGGCGATGTGCATTCTATCCGCATTGGTAACAATGTGAATATTCAGGATGGCGTGGTCATCCATTGCACCTATCAGAAAGCCCCTGTCGAGATTGGAGATAATGTTTCTATTGCTCATGGTGCCATTATCCATGGCTGTACCATTCATGATAATGTGCTGATTGGTATGGGAGCTATCGTTATGGATGGTTGCGTTATTGAAAGCAATACAGTAATAGCTGCAGGAGCAGTTGTTTCGAAGAATACAGTAGTTAAAACAGGCAGTGTGTTCGCCGGGGTTCCGGCAAAGAAAATCAAAGATATGGACCCCTCTTTGTTAGAGGGAGAGGTTCATCGAATTTCCAATAATTATAATATGTATGCCAGCTGGTATGATGAGGAAGAGTAGAGAACCGATTGAAGAAAGTGTAGATTATTGTTTTAATTCCGTTTCATAGAATCTGAAAAAGTCTCTTTTAATTTCGTTGCGGATTCTTATAAATTCAGAATAGATAAAATCTTCGGAACCTGTGGCTTCTGCAGGATCGTCAAAGCCGATGTGGATGCGGTGTTTTACATTTCCTGTAAAAGCAGGGCAACTCTCTTTGGCTCCGCCGCAAACAGTGATAACATAATCGAAGCTTTCTTTTAAAAATTCTGAAACGTTTTTGGGGCGACTGTTGCTAATGTCGATCCCTTCCTCTTTCATTACCTGAATGGCTTTGGGGTGAACCCTTTCACTTGGTTCGGTTCCTGCAGAAACAACCTCCAGTTTCGGATCGAAAGATTTTAGAAATCCTTCTCCCATCTGACTCCGGCAACTGTTGCCCGTACAGAGAACTAATATTTTCATAGGTTATATTTTTCATTTTTTGTTTTGTCGTAATATCCGGCTACGTCACCGAAAAATACGCCAAAACAGGTTCTTGTTTTATGCTATGGGTTTCAACCCATGGTTAATTCGGGATTTATAATTGCTTTTGCTTCTGTCAGCTTTTACTAAGGGTCTCAAACTCTGGCAAAGGTACAATGATATTTTAATGAGAAAGATTATAGTCCGAATCCAAACAAAAATTCAACATCATATGAAGTGTTGAATTTATAATATCCACGTACACCAAGGGTGAACTCTACAGGCAGGCTTAAAAAATGCCAATTGGTGTAAAGTTCAATACCTGTGCTTCCAATATGACTGAACCCGGTGAAATTTAATTGAGTATACTGCGAGTAATCGAAAAACAGGTGCGCGTAAATACGTGTTAAATAGGCCGCTGATTGCAAATCCCAGTCGGGGTAAACAATGGGAAAGGCATAATCAACTTTTAGCGAAGTCATATCCTGAATGGTTAGTCCGTTATATCCTCTTGGAACCGGAATGTAATCACCATAAGGATAACTGCCTTTTTCTTTCCATTGCTGTCCTACAAAAACTTTAAAACCATGATGCCTCATAATGCCCGGAAATGTAAAGGTTCCTGAAAGATAACCAACGCTGGAAGGGTCAGTTGCGAAAGGTGTATGATTATAAACAGCATAAATGCTTTGCGACCATTTACTAAACATATCTCTGCGGTTTTTCTTCAGATTGTGATATCCAAACAGGGAGTAGCTTAAAAAGGTAAACTGATCCTCTGTAAACTCAATATTTTGGTTTTTATCGAGTTTCATGAACCTTTGTCCAATGGAAACTTTTGGCGTTAATCCTGAAACCCATTTGCTTTTGATAAATCTTAACGGAACTGAGATATTTGCTGCCAGATTGGTTTCATGCCACCGGGCAACTTGCGGATTACCGTATTTGTCGGTGTACGATTGTTTTCTTCTGCCATAATCGGCTGTAAGACCAATAACCGGATACCAGCCTGAATACTGAAAAGTAAATTTTGTTTTACCGGTTTGCTCGTTGATGTTGTAATAATACCCTAAAGTAGAAACAGCAGTAGCAAGCATATTTTGAGAGGCAACCACTAAATTTGGTACTGTTTCATAAGTGTTTACATCAAAAATCAAAGGCCCCCATGTGTGTGGGTTGAACAGATGGGCAGCCCTGCTGTACTTTTGTTCAGAATAAAGAGTATCAGGCAGAGTGCTGTTTTCAAGCACGAATGTGGATTTTGAAACTTGTTTATCAACAGGATATTTAAAGGGCTTTAATGATGTGATTTTCTTTGGTTGGATTGAATCAAATTCCAAAATGGCAACCCGGTAACCATCGGCAGTATAATCCGAAAAAATCAGATTACCCTCATTTGTAACAAAGCTGCTTTCTACACCATATTTTACATTGGTTAACCTGAAGATTTCTTTTGTTTTGAGGTTTAGTTTATAAAGGTTGTTGACCCCGTTATAGGTTCCGGTGTAAAAGATGAAATTGCCTTTTT
>Ga0256913_10000089_pt1 | contig 39491 bp, 36 predicted proteins | sample Axial_MatmetaG_FD_185970 | JGI IMG/M metagenome (GOLD analysis project Ga0256913, IMG submission 185970) | Deep-sea worm associated microbial mat communities from Axial Seamount, Juan de Fuca Ridge, Pacific Ocean - Axial_Mat | ecosystem: Environmental > Aquatic > Marine > Oceanic > Microbial... | reverse complement strand
AAAATGCATCTCACGGTTTTGGTTTGAGTGAAAAAAACTGTAAAGAGCTTTTGAGTTATGGTATAGATATGATGAGTGGTGGTAATCATAGCTTTGATAAAAAAGATATATTTGAAATGTTTGACAGGTATCCACTTATCCGTCCCATAAACTATCCTAAAACTACTCCAGGCAGTGGAATATATACTACTACTATCAATGATACCAAAGTAGCTATCATTAATCTGATGGGACACTACACTATGCCACTTGTTGATAATCCTTTTACGATGATAGTAGATACTGTTGAGAGTCTTGAAGCTAAGGGGTTTAAGCATATCATCATAGATTTTCACGCCGAAGCTAGTTCTGAGAAAAATGCACTACTGTATATGCTTAGAGATAAAGTTTCAGCCATTTTTGGTACACATACACACATCGCTACAGATGATTTGCATATCTCTAATGGTTGTTGTTATGTGACAGATGTAGGGCTTAGTGGATGCAGAGATGGGGTCATTGGGATGGATAAAGATGTTCCTATCAAAAGATTTTTGACCGCTATGGGTGGACACTATGATATCAATGACAAGTGCAAAAGCATATTGCAAATGATTGTATTTGAGCTTGATAGTGATGGTAGATGTATAGATGCAAAACGCATCAAAATACTAGATAATCAACCCAAAATAATCACTCAAGCTTGGGTGAATTAATTACCTTTTCTTTTTGAGTAGTTTTTGGTTTTGTGGGTTTTGTAGCAGTTTTTCCATAGAGTTTTGTATCTTTTTCTCTTTTTTGATAGGTGAGAAAAAATTGACCAAGATAGGGTGGTTTTCTACAATGACTTCTTGGATGGCTAGTAGTGGTAGGCTTACTTTGGAGCCTATGTTTTCTTCTCCAAAACCAGCTTCAAAGCTAAATGAGTCTTCTTCGAGTATAGCACTTTCAAATGAGTATTCAGCTATCATAAAAAATACTCTATCTTGAAATGTATCCATCAAAGATGTGGGTAGTGGTGGGTTAAACTCTGTGTATGAAGTCTCACAAACTATACCAAAAAACTGGTTGTTTGATAACAAAAACTCTAAAGTATCGTAAATATAGTTTTGGTTTATCTTTTTAAGTTTGGCTGAATCTGATAGTTTTAGTTGCATATTATATCCTTGATTTCTTTATCTATCACATAAAATCCTATCATTGCATTCATTAGAGCAATTTTATCAAAATGGGCTAAATCTTGAGCTTTTATCTCTGTCTCTTTTAGCCTATAATTATCTAGCAAAAATGCTCTAGTCGTACCTTGAAGCAAAGGATTTTTGGGAGTGTACCATATATCATCTTTAAGTAGTGCTATATTTGCTATGGTGGTATCTGTGATGTAGCCATTTTGGGTTATGATGACATTATCACAATGGCTTGTGGCTAAGAGTTGGTTAAGCTCATCTCTGTTGGCGTATTTGTAAGCATACTCAAGATTTGGTGCTTCTATGATTTGTAGAGTTTGGATATCTTTGGGGGTGTATGGGATATACTCTATGTTTTGTACAGAGGTGTTATAGAGTATGCGACATCTGTATAATCCATCTAGTGGTGGAGTGATGATGTTTTTGAGATTGATATTGGTTTGTGTATGATAAAGCTCTAGTATGCTTTTGGTTACTCTTTGTTGGTGGTATGAGAGGTTGTATATGGTGCCATCATCGATACGGATAGTCTCAAGAAGCATCCTACTCATCAAATAGCTCCGTTGAGATGTATCTCTCACTACTATCACATAGGATAGTAACTATATTTTTGCCCTTAAACTCATCTCTTTGTGATAGCTTAAAAGCTCCTGCTAGATTGGCACCTGAGGAGATACCTACTAGCAATCCATCACTTTTGGCTACATCTTTGGCATACTTTATAGCCTCATTTTCATCTATACACAAAACTTCATCATACAAACTCACATCAAGAGTATTTGGCACAAACCCTGCACCTATACCTTGGATTTTGTGTGGGTTTGGGCTTTTGCCACTTAGTATGGCTGATTGGCAAGGCTCTAGTGCTACTATGTAGATGTGTGGAATTTTTTGTTTGAGTACCTTTGCTATGCCACTTAGTGTGCCACCTGTACCAACTGATGTTACAAATACATCTATATCATTATCCATATCATTTAGTATCTCTATGGCTGTAGTTTTTTCGTGTGCTAGGGGATTGTTGGGGTTGTCAAACTGTCCCAATATAACAGAGTTTGGTATGCTTTTGGCTAACTCATTTGCTTTGGCAATGGCTACATTCATACCACCACCTGCATCTGTCAAGATAACCTTAGCACCCAAGTATCTAAGCAGCTTGATTCTCTCTTGGCTCATAGACTCTGGCATAGTTAGGATTAGTTTGCGTCTTTGGGTGGCACATATCATAGCTAGAGCTATGCCTGTATTGCCACTTGTTGGCTCTATGATGGTGGTGTTAGCATCTATCTTGCCATCTTTGATAGCTTGATTTATCATAAAAAGGGCTGCTCTATCTTTGATAGAAGATGCAGGGTTGAGGAACTCACATTTGCCTATGATGTTGGCATTTTGTGATAGTGAGTTGATTTTTAAAAGGGGCGTATTGCCTATAAGTTGTGTTATATCGTTTGCTATTTTCATACTTTATCTACCTTTAGTGCTTTAAATTCATAGCTCTCTTCATCATAATACTCTATCTCACCACTTGCCATATCATAATACCAAGCGTGTATATATAGTGAGCCTTCATCGACTCGTTTTTTGACATCAGGGTAGGTTAGAAGATTGTCTATTTGGTAAATTACAGAGATTTTTTCAGTATATCTTAGCATTTTCTCTTTTGATTCATTTTTATATGCCAACATTGCTACTTTTTTGGCTTCATTACCAAGCTCTAGCCACTTAATTGTGTGTATGTTTTCTTGTGTTTTGGGTATATCTTTGTACATAGCAGCTATGGCACCACAATCTGAGTGTCCACATATGATGATATCTGAAATCTCCAATACACTTACAGCATACTCTATAGCTGCTGCTGTTGCATGGTAGTCTGAGTCTGGATTAAAAGGTGCTACAAAGTTGCCTATATTGCGTACGATAAACAGATCTCCTGGTTTGCTACCAGTAATCATCGCTGGCATCACACGCGAATCGCTACACCCTATAAATAGGGCTTTTGGGTTTTGTCCATTTTGTATTAGGTTGCTAAAGCGTTGTTTGTTTTTGCTAAAAGCAACCTTTTGGAAATCGGCGTGTCCTTTGGCAAACTCTTGTAGTCTGTTATCCATAAGCTTTTCCTTTTAGTCTATAATCTCTTTTATGGAGTATGCTATCTCTTGTGATGCATACATCGGTACTACACCATTGTAGTTGCTAGGTACCTTAAATGGTTTTTTTTCTAAAATGACACTCTTTTGTAAAGGAGTGATATTGTATATCTTTTGGGCATTTAGTGATACAAATGCCTCAAGATTATCTAGTGCATCATTCTCATCAAATAGTTGAGCCAAAAGTTGCAAAGCAATAGGTGCTGTAAATACACCTGCTGCACATCCACAATTTTCTTTGGCGTGTTGTGGGTGAGGTGCTGAATCTGAGCCAAACATCACTTTTGGGTGTGCTTGGAGTGCTACTTTTTGCAGGGCTTCTTTATCTTCTGGTCTTTTAGCTATAGGTTTACAAAATAGATGTGGATTTAGCATCCCACCAGCTACATCATCTAGTGTGATTAGTAGGTGGTGTATGGTGATTGTAGCGTATAGATTTGGGTGTCTATCTAGTGCCTCAACACTCTGCTTTGTTGTGATATGCTCCATTATGATTTTCAGATTTGGAAATGCAGTAGCCAAGCGTTCATACACAGGTATAAACTCAGCTTCTCTATCCATCACAAAACCGTTGCTCTCACCGTGGATACAAAGAGGGATTTGCAAATCACTCATAGCTTGTAGAGTTGGTGTGAGTGTTTGTATATCAAAGCCACTTACTCCACCTTCGCTATTGGTAGTGATTCCAGCAGGGTAGAGTTTGATAGCACTTATCTCATCTTTGATATCTTCTAAAAACTCTTTTGTGTAGCTATCTTTGAAAAAAAGAGTCATCATAGGCTCAAACTTGTTATCTTTGATAGCTTTTTTGATTCTTTGTTTGTATGCTATAACCATCTCTTTGGTTGTTACTGGTGGTACAAGATTTGGCATGATTATCGCACCGCTGAAACTTTTGGTAGAGTCATAAGCTATATTTTCTAGCATATCATCATCTCTTAGATGCATATGCATATCAAGCGGAGAGTTCAATTGTAGTTGCATTTAAATCCTTTGTTACTATATATTTGTCTTTTGTTGTTGGTATGAGCCAATACTTTATAGTGATTTTGCCATAATTTGCTTTAGATTCACAAACAAAATCCATCTTTGGTGGCTTATATCTTACCACTGGGTAGTCAATCCCCCCAGCAAAGAGTTGGTTGCATCTAAGTATGCGAGTAGTGGTGTTGGCTAGTGCCAAGAGAGGAGAGTTAAACTCAAACTGCCACACACCATACTCAGAGCAGGTTGGATAGTACCTACAGTTTGCAGGTAACATACGAGAGATGTACTGATATCCTTTGATAGGAGCTATAAAAAACTTTTTAAATTTCATAGTGGTATTATAACATAAGAAAGCAATAAGCTAAAAGCATACTATGGAGGGGTGCGACTAAAAGTCGCACATACTAACCTTTAACTACTAAAACCTATTACAATGCTTTTGTAGCTAGAGAGGCTACTCTTTTGGCAAATGATGTACTGTCAGTTGGCTCTAATCCTTCAGCTAGTTTGGCACTATCTAGTAGTACCCAAGCAGCATCATCAAATAGTTCTTTATCTTCTAGATTTTTCATTTTTTGGATCATTGGGCTATCTGGGTTTATCTCTAGTATTAGAGGAATTTTTGGTGCCTCTTGACCCATTTGAGCAAACATAGCTGCCATACTAGTCATAGGATCTGAGCTATCTTTGACTACACATGATGGACTATCAGTCAATCTTGTAGAGATTTTGACCTCTTTTATCTCTTCACCTAAAACATCTTTGATTTTTTTAGTAACATCTTCGTACTCTTTAGCGATCTCTTCTTGCTCTTCTTTGGTTTTTGACTCTGGTGCTTCTATAGTAGTGATATCTTTGAAGCTCCACTCTTTGTATGAGCCTATCATTGGTGTAACGATGCTATCTACTTCTTCATCATCCATAATAAGCACTTCTATATTTGCTTTTTTGTATGCTTCAAGAAGTGGAGAGTTTCTAAGAATTTTTTCATCTTTACCAATGATGTAGTATATCTCTTTTTTCTCACTATTGGCTCTTGAGATATAATCATCTAGGCTTATCATACCTTCAACTGCTGAGCTTTTGTATCTAACTATCTCTAAAAGAGTCTCTTTGTTTGCAAAGTCACTATAGATTCCCTCTTTGATGACTCTGTTGTATTCTTTTGTAAATATTTCGGCATCTTCACCCTCAAGTTTTTTGATGGCACTTAAGATTTTTTTGACTGAATTTTGCTTGATGTTTGCTAGTATTCTGTTTTCTTGTAGCAACTCACGGCTTACATTTAGTGGCAAATCTTCACTATCTATGATACCTCTTACAAATCTCAGATATGGAGGCAACAAATCTTTGTCTTCATCTGTGATAAATACTCTTTTGACATATAGTTTCACACCTGGTTGATAATCTGCTCTGTAGAGATCAAATGGTGCTTGTCTTGGGATATAAAATAGCGTTGTAAACTCATTGGCACCTTCTACTTTGTTGTGCAGGTATGTTAGAGGTTCTTGGCTATCGTGTGAGATTGTTTTATAAAACTCTATATAGTCTTCTTTAGTTAGTTCACTCTTTGGTAGTGTCCACAAGGCAGTTGCTGCATTGATTTGTTCTGATTTGTTTACCTTTTTTTCTTTTTTGTCATCACCTTCACCTTCATACTCTACATCTTCATAATTTAAAAAGATTGGGTATGGTATGTGGTTTGAGTATTTTTTGACTACCTCTTGAACTCTATATTTGTCCAAAAACTCTAACTCATCATCTTTTAGTTTTATATAGATAACAGTTCCATGAGACTCTTTTGTCACTTGAGTAGTTTCAAACTCTCCTTGACCATCTGTACTAAATTTGTAAGCTACATCTTCACCAGCTTTTTTAGATATAACATCTACATATGATGCTACCATAAATACTGAGTAGAAACCTACACCAAATTGACCTATGAGGTTGCTATCTTTTTTGGCATCACCACTTAGTTGCTCCATAAAAGCTTTGGTTCCTGATTTGGCAATAGTTCCTAGATGTTCTATCATATCAGCTTCATTCATACCTATACCATTATCTATGATGCTGATAGATTTGTCATCTTTATCTAGCTTGATAGTGATTTTGCCACTCCAATCTTCATCTTTGAATCTATCATCAGTTAGTTTTAGGTAATTGAACTTATCTATCGCATCACTAGCGTTTGATACAAGTTCACGGATAAAAATCTCTTTGTTTGAGTACAAAGAGTGTGTCATGAGTTTGAGTAGTTGACCGATTTCTGTTTGAAATTGTTGTTTTGCCATACTGTAACTCTCCTTTATAATTTTTGGAGAATTATAGTATATTTTTAACAATATTTCAAGTATTTTTTTAGAAAAGTTTAGTCTATTTGACTAAAGTTCTCTTAATTTAGCATATAAATTATTTTCTTCAAACTCTATTCGTTGTCCTAAAACTTCAACAATTTTGTTAAATGTTTCAAAAAACTCATCATCAAGTTCTATATCATCTTTGGTATATTTATGTAAGAAGTTCATAAGAGTTACTTTTGTATTCCTAAAACTGTTAGTAAATTCTTTAACCATTTGAGCCGTTTTAGAGTCGTTTTTGGCTTTATCATGAAGAAGCTTAAAAAATTGGATATCTTCATCCATTACATGGTCAACAGCTATATTATTTAACTTGACTAAATAACTTTTGGCTTTTTTGTATTCGTGTTTGGAGTAGTGCTGGATTACTTTAGTGGCTAGAACAACAATCTCTTGATGTTCCTTTTCCCATTTATGAACAAGTTTTTTCGTTTTGGATGCAAATAAATTTTCTAACATAATCTCCCCTTTCTTGACTATTATATTATCACAATAAATGGTATTTAGTCAAGAAAAAATGGTAGAAGAAGGAAAATTGGTGGGATTTATTCCCACTCAATAGTTGCAGGTGGCTTAGATGATATATCATACACTACACGGTTGATTCCATCTATCTCGTTGATTATTCTACGGCTGATACCTTCTAGTACATCGTGAGGTATATGAGCAAAAGTTGCTGTCATCCCATCAACACTCTCTACCATTCTAACACAAACTGTGTTGTCATAAGTACGGTTATCTCCCATAACTCCTACAGATTGGACATTGAGTAGTACTGTAAAAGCTTGCCACACTTTGTCATAATATCCTGTAGCTCTTAGCTCTTCTTGCATGATAGCATCGCTTTCTCTAAGCAATCGTAAAGCCTCTTCATTTACTTCACCCATCACTCTGATAGCTAGTCCTGGTCCAGGGAATGGATGACGACCTATCATATGTTTTGGCAATCCAAGCTCAAGACCTAGTTTTCTTACCTCATCTTTAAATATCTCTCTAAGAGGCTCTACTAGCTCAAATGTCATCCAATCAGGCAATCCACCTACATTGTGGTGAGACTTAATCGTCTTGCTAGGTCCTTTGACTGAAACAGACTCAATCACATCAGTATAGAGTGTTCCTTGAGCTAGGAAACTTACATCTGTGTGTTTACTAGCCTCTTTATCAAATACCTCGATAAATTTCTCTCCAATGATTTTTCTTTTTTGTTCAGGGTCTGTTATACCTTTGAGTGCTTGTAAAAACTCGTCTTTTGCATCAATGGTAATAAGAGGTATATCAAGTAGCTTGAACATATCTTGTACTTGTTTGGCTTCATCTTTTCTAAGCAGACCTTGATCTACAAAGACACAAACAAGTTGCTCTTTTGGCAAAGCTTCATGAAGCAAAGCAGCTACTACTGAGCTATCAACCCCACCACTAACTCCACAAAGTACTTTTCTATCTCCTACTTGTTTTTGGATATCTTTGATTTTCTCTTTGGCAAAGCTTCCCATATTCCAAGTGCTATCACATCCACAAATATATTTAGCAAAATTTTTAAGCATCACTACACCCTCTACTGAGTGGTGAACCTCTGGGTGAAATTGAAATGCGTATATATTTGCCTCTTCATTAGCGATAGCTGCATACGGTGAGTTTTCACTTGTACCTACTACCTTGAAGCCTTCAGGCAATCTTTCTGCACGGTCTCCATGGCTCATCCACACAATTGAGTCTTGTTTGACATTTTTAAAAATCGGAGTGGAAGTATCTTCTATATGAAGTTTGGCTTTACCATATTCGTGATGATCTGCTGGTATGACTGAGCCACCAAAATGTTGAGTGATAAGCTGCATACCATAGCAAATACCAAGTATTGGCAATCCTAAATCCCAAATCCCATCATCTGGCTTGTACGCATCTTCGGCATATACAGAAGCTGGACCACCTGAGAGGATTATGCCTTGTGGTTTTCTAGCTTTGATATCTTCTATATTTTCACGATAAGGTACAACCTCAGTATAAACACCTGATTCTCTAAGCTTTCTAGCTATAAGTTGAGTGTATTGTGAACCAAAATCTAGTACTAAAATCGGTACTTGTTTCATAAGTTTCCTTTGTATTGGAGAGAATTAATATGGGATTATACACTAAGTTGTATCAAAACTCACTAATCAATACCATCATTTCTTCCTCATTCAAACTATTAACCCCTAACTCTTTGGCTTTGGTTAGTTTGCTTCCAGCATCTTCGCCATATATGACAAAATCAGTCTTTTTACTCACAGAATTTGTTACTTTTGCTCCAAGAGATTCTAAGAGTTTTTTGATTTCGCTTCTGCTTTGGCTCATAGTACCAGTTAGTACTACAGTTTTATCTTTAAATGGATTGGCTTTGGCTTCTTGGGGTTTTTGAGGCAATGTTGGCTCTATGATATCAAAGAGTTTTAGTACAAAGTCTCTATTGACTCTCATAAACTCTAGTAGTGAGTTTGCCATCTCTTCGCCAAATCCATCTAGTGCTATGATTTGTTCAAACTCTACATCTACTATATCCAAGCCAAACTCCAAGGCTAGAGTTTTACTAGCTACTTCACCGATATGTTCAATACCCAAAGCGTTGATTAGTCTTTGTAGAGGTTTGTGTTTGGTATCTTTTATAGCATTTAGGAGGTTATTGATTTTTTTCTCTTTAAATCCTTCAAGTGGCTCTAAATCTTCATATCGCAACTCATATAGATCAAGTACACTTTTGATGATATTTTTTTCTACCAAAAGCTCTACTATCTTGTTGCCCAAACCATCTATATCCATACATTTGCGACTTGCAAAGTGTATGATGGCATTTATGACTCTATCGCTACATTGCATATTTTGACACTTGATGAGTGTGCCTTCATCTAGTAGCTCACTACCACAAGTAGGGCATTTGGTAGGTCTTTGGATTGGTTTTTGTGTGCCATCTCTTCTTTGGGTGAGTACTTTGATAATCTTTGGTATCACATCGCCACTACGGATGATGATGACATAGTCATTGATGTGTATATCTTTTCTCTCTATCTCATCAAAGTTATGCAAAGTGGCACGAGATATCATAGCTCCTTCTATATTGACTGGCTCTATCTCGGCTACTGGGGTGATGACACCGGTTCTGCCTACTTGGAGTGTGATATCTAAGATTTTGGTTACCTTCTCAATAGCTGGGAATTTGTAGGCACACATCCATCTAGGGTATTTGACTGTATAGCCCAAGCTTTGTTGGTGAGATATCTCATCTACTTTGATGACCATTCCATCCATCATCATCTCTATATCATCTCTTTTGGCTATCAAAAACTCATAAAATTCTTGGATTTGGTCAAGATTGCTAGTGGCTTTTTGGTATGGTGGCTTCAAAAATCCCAAATTATATACAAAATCCATCTTAGAAGATAATAGCTTCATATCCAAAGAGTTCTCACCCACTCCCCAAGGGAAAAATACTAGCTTTCTTTGTGCAGTGATGGAGGTATCAAGCTGTCTTAGGCTTCCTGCTGCTGCGTTTCTTGGGTTGGCAAAGAGTGGTTGGTTATCTTTGGCTCTTTGGTTGTTGATAGTTTCAAAATCATCTTTTTTGATGACCACTTCACCGCGTATCTCGATAAACTCATCATAATTAATACTAAGTGGGATAGATTTGATAGTTTTGGCATTGGCTGTTACATCTTCTCCTATGACTCCATCTCCTCTAGTGATGGCTTTTATGAGTTTGCCATTGTCGTACTGTAGGTTTAAACTTGCCCCATCAAATTTAGGCTCACAAAAAAAGCTACACTTGCCCACATTTTTATAAACCCTATCTAGCCACTCTTGTACTTGTGCTTTGTCAAATACATCTTCCATACTCCACATCTTGGCATTGTGTTTGGCTTTTTCAAACTTATCTAACACTACTCCTCCAACTCTTTGAGTGGGTGAAGTTGGATCTATGAGAGTTGGATTTTGTTTCTCATAATCTAACACTTGATGATAGAGTTTATCATACTCTTCATCACTAGCAAGTGGATTATCTTCTACATAGTAAGCATAAGCCCATTTTTTGAGTGTCTCTACATTTTGTTTGTATTGTTGATTTGTCATTATAAACTTCTCCACACTTTTATAGCTTGATAATGTTCACTTACATCATGACATCTAATTATATTGGCACCATTTTGTAGTGCTTTGAGATGTATAGCTAAAGTTCCAGGTAATCTTTGTTCTATTGGTGTTGGAGTGATTGCATCTATGAGTGATTTGCGACTAGCTCCTATGAGTATCTCACACCCAAAATGTCTAAAATGCTCTAGGTTTTGAATCAAGCTTAGATTATGCTCCAAGCTTTTGCCAAAACCAGTACCCACATCCAAGATAATTTTTGCTCTATCTAATCCCAACTCTTGGCATCGTTGTAATCTTTGGGCAAAAAACTCATCTATTTCACTTATGACATCAGAGTATGTTGGGTTTTGCTGCATAGTTTGAGGTGAGCCTTGCATATGCATGATACATAGTTTTGCATTATATTTGATAGCTAGTTTTATCACCTCATCATCACTTGCACCTGTTATGTCGTTGATGATGCTAAATCCACGCTCTAGCGCATATTTGATGACAGTTGGGGTGTAGCTATCGATAGAAAATATCGCTTTTTTGTGTAACCCTTTGCTATAGAGTACATCGCATATTGGCTTGATTCTCTTTAGCTCTTCATCGCTGCTTACACTCACAGCTCCAGGTCTAGATGACACTCCACCAATATCGATGATACTAGCACCATCATCAATCATTTGCTCTATCTTTTCTATAGCATTTGATTCGTTGAATCTACTTTTGCTATAAAAACTATCATCATTGGCATTGATTACTCCCATAATGTGAGTAGGAAAAGTTTTTGGATTTATAAACTCTTCTAGCTTTTTGGCAAGTTGCTTTAGTCCAAATGGTTGGGCTAACTCTTTTTTGGCTAGGATTTTGAGATGTTTGGTTGTAGCTATGAGCAGACAATTACACCGCTCTATCTCACAAGTAATCACACCACTAGGTACTGCCAAATCAGCACCTATACTTAGAGCATCTTGTTTGAGTATATTGGCTGCTGGAGTTTTTAAATCTTTGATATATATCAGATGTATTTGCATTTTGTTTGCTAGTATATCTATACCACCACTACTTACTTGTAGGTTATATAGCAGTTTTTTGGTATCAATGTCGTTTGAGATTTTATATATATGCATAATATTTGACCTATTTTTTTATTGAATTTAATTTCATCAATATGGTAGTTAATACAAAAGATGATGGGGAGCCTATATCCAAAGCAAGAATAGAGTTATGAAATAGTTGTAGAGTCTCTTCATCTAGCTGATATTTATTGGATTTTAAAGCATCTTTTAATAGTCGTTCTATAATCAGTTTTATCTCTTTTGAATCTGTTCTTTTGTGTTGTTGTATAAATTCATAGATAGTTTTGAGGTTTAAACTATTTATATCAGGAGTTACTATATCGTTATTTGTCTGAGTTGTTTTATTGTATATAGGCAATCTAGATCTTATGGTTGGAAGTATTGTTGATTTTGTGTTGCAAATCAAAATAAAAGATGTATTTATAGGAGGTTCTTCTATTATTTTTAATAATTTATTTTGAACTATTGCAGAAAAACTTTTTGCTACCAATATAATTATAGTAGGCTTTTCACTACTTATGTGTGCTTGTCTAATAGCTTCTTTGGCATCATCAACACTAAAAGCTTTTAAATCTTCTTTGATGATTACTATTCTGTATTGTTCTTCGTATCCCATCAATTCATCTATAAATTGAGAGCTATCTTGAGTAATAATTATTTGACTATCTAAATTCATTTTTCAAAATCCAATTCACTAAATAGTACAGCTTCTAAAGTAGCATCAAATAATTTATAGAGTTGTATTAGTTTGATATCTAGATTTTTGTCTGTTCCTCTAAGTGTAAAAGAGTTTTCTACTTTTTCATCTATAATCCATAAAAAGTTGTCGGTATTACGATAAGCAATTTTTGTATAAGGATGATTTCCTTTACCTATATACCACATAAAGTAACCATTAGGATAGGATATATCTAACATATCCTCCAGCAATTCAATATCTTGTGCTGATTTGATATTTTCAAGATTTGGAAAACATTTAGCTAGTTGATAAAATGGTAATAATGGTCTTGATTTTGTTGGGTCATTTACATTGCTAAGAATGTAGTTGCTAAACCATTTATTCCTATCATCAGTAATAATTAATAAAGTTTTTCCATCTACTATCTGCTCTACAGCTCGTTTTACGATAGGAACCCAATCAAATCTATACTCTTCCATCCAAGAAAAACAGTTTTCTTCTTCACGGATGGCTTTTAGGGTCCACGATAGTAGTTGTTGCATTTAAATGACTTTTTATTTATCTAATTCATATGCTTCGTGTAGAGTTCTAATAGCTAATTCTCCATATTTCTCATCTATAATCATAGAGATTTTAATTTCAGAAGTTGATATCATTTGGATGTTGATATTGTTTTGTGCCATTACACTAAATGCTTTGGCTGCTACTCCTGAGTGAGATTTCATCCCAACTCCAACAACTGATACTTTGCATACATTGGCATCAAAATCCATCCCCTCAATATCAGTTGCAAAACTTTCTATAACACTTTTGGCGTTTTCAAGCTCACTTTGTGGTACTGTAAATCCAAGATTTGTCAATCCATCACTGCCAACATTTTGGATAATCATATCTACATTGATATTTGCATCAGCTAATTTGTTGAAAATCTCAGATGCGATTCCTGGTCTATCTGCTACACCTCTTAGTGTTACTCTAGCTTGGTTTTTATCTAGTACCACACCACTTACTAATACTGCTTCCATATTGTTACTCTCCTGTGTTATTAATGTTCCTTCATTGTCGCTAAAACTGCTTTTTGCATATAGTTTGACACCCAGCTTTTTAGCAAGTTCTACTGAGCGGTTTTGTAGTACTTTTGCACCCAAACTAGCAAGTTCTAACATCTCATCATAGCTGATTGTATCTAGCTTTTTGGCATTTGGTTCTATCCTTGGGTCAGTTGTATAGATGCCATCTACATCTGAGTATATCTCACACTGATCAGCATTTAGGGCTCCAGCAATCGCCACAGCTGATAGATCAGATCCACCACGCCCCAAAGTAGTAACAGAACCATCTTTATTGATACCTTGAAAACCTGCTACTATGACAATTTTGCCTTTAGATATCTGCTCTTGCATTGGTTTTGGATCTATAGACTCTATCCTTGCATATGTGTGGAAGTTGTCTGTTACGATACCTGCTTGACGACCAGTCATAGCTATGGCATCATATCCTTTTGCTTGTAGAGCGATAGATAGAAGTGCAGCTGTGACTCTCTCTCCAGAGCTAAGAAGCATATCCATCTCTCTTTTGGCTGGATTGTCACTAAAGTGGTGAGCATACTCTATAAGTTTGTTTGTCTCTCCACTCATTGCAGATACCACTACTACCAAATCTTTGCCTTCATCTCGTGCTTTTGCAACTCTGTTGGCTACATTATCAATCCTCTCTAGTGAGCCTACACTAGTACCGCCATATTTATGTACTACTAACATATAAAAATCCCTTTAAATTAAACCTTGTTCTTTAAAATAATCAATGACTCTTTTATAAACTCTGCGTTTAAAATATGTCACTCTCTGAAACAACTCTTCATAAGCTACAAACTCATACTCTTTAAACTCCGGTATCTCAAAAGCATCTAAATCAATAGATGAGTCATCCTTGAGCCTCACCAAAAAATACTTTTGTGTCTGTCCATCAAAAGGATAGCATTTACCCCGAGCAGTAGGTGGAAAATCGTATGTAATCCACTCTGGATATTCGCCCAAAATCTCTACATCATTACAACCTATCTCTTCAAGTAACTCCCTTTTTAGTGCATCTTGTGGAGACTCACCCTCATCAATGCCACCTTGTGGAAACTGCCACGCATTTTTGATATCAGTACGGTGAGCGATAAAAAACTCACATTTATTTGGATATTTAGGAGAGAGTATGACTGCAGCTACATTTTTTCTATAGCTTTTACTCTTTTGCATATCATCTTCTCATAATAATTTTGCTAATATTCTACCAAAAGTGTGGTTATAACCATATGAAAAAGGGTTGAATTTTGCTTCTATATATCCATATACCATACTGCGATAGTAAATGCAACTACTGTAGCTTTAACTCTTATGTAGGTAGATATGATACCAAAGAGCTATATATGAGTCAGCTTATCAAACAGCTTAGCTTTGAACTGAAAAGATTTGAAGCAAAAAAAGGTGCGATTGATAGTATATTTATAGGTGGGGGGACTCCTTCTTGTGTAGATGCAAAGCTTTATGAAGGTGTGTTTAGGTTACTTGATGGATATCTAGCAAAAGATATAGAGATAACTACAGAAGCCAACCCAAACTCAGCTACCAAAGAGTGGCTAAAGAGTATGCGAGATATGGGAGTCAATCGAGTTAGTTTTGGAGTACAAAGCTTTGATGAATCCAAACTCAAAGCACTAGCAAGAGTGCATACCAAAACTCAAGCTATCCAAGCTATAGAAGATGCCTTTGATATTGGGTATGAAAACATCTCACTTGATTTGATATACAACTACCAAAACGATACCAAAGAGCTACTTTTGGCTGATATCACACAAGCTTTTAAGCTACCTATCAACCATATATCAGCTTATGAGTTGACTATCGAAGATGGTACCAAATTTGCACTCACACCACAAGTCAAACAAGATGATGAAAATTTAGCGTTTTTTGTACAAGAGCAAATAGTAGCCAATGGTTTTGAACACTATGAGATATCCAACTACGGCAGATACAAAAGCACCCACAATATAGGATATTGGAAGCTCCAAGACTATATGGGTGTTGGCTCAGGAGCTGTAGGTATGAAAGGAAACCATAGGTACTATCCTACTACTAACCTAGATAGCTATCTAGCCAATCCTTTGATGTGCGATATAGAAGAGTTAAGCACCAAAGATATACAGACAGAAAAGATATTTTTGGGTCTTAGAAGCTTAGTAGGCATAGATGCTAAAATCTTAGATAATGATATGCTTAAAAGAGCTAAGATATTGGTAGCTGAAGAGAAACTTTATCTCAAAAATGGTATATTTTACAATCCAAACTACTTTGTAGCTGATGAGATAGCACTCTATATACTGGGATAAAAATGGCAAAGAAAAAATCAACTACTACTGGGAGTAAGCAAAAAGCCAAAAGCTCAAAGTCTAAAGCTGAAAGCAAGAAGCCTAAAGCTAGTCGTAAGTCAAAATCAAGTACAAGCAAAAAATCAAATACTAAATGCAGGAGAAAATCAAAAAGAAATCAAAAAAAGAATTTATTGTGGCTATATATATTGCTAGGGATGGCACTACTAGTAGGTGTTGGGTACTTTTGGGGAGTACAAAGTACCAAACAAGCTTATCCTATACAACAGATAAACAGTGATGATGAGATACTTAAAGAGCTACAATCCAATAAAAAGAAGCCAAAAGCTAATAGTAAGCTAAAAGCTCAAAGCCAAAAGCCGAAAGCTACTTCTGAACACTCACCAAAAAAACAAAAACAAACAGGTGAAGCTAAAGCATCACTTCCAAAAGAGCAAAAACCAAAAATTACCTCTAAACGCCACACACTGAACACTGAACGCTCTTCTAAAAACCAAAAAGCTAAACTAGTCATCATCATAGATGATGTTCATACCAAATCAGAATTGAGTCAAATCAAATCGTTGCCATTTAGTGTAACACCCTCTATCTTTCCTCCTTATAGATTGGCTCACGATACGCCAAAACTAGCCAAAAATCTCAGGCACTATATGGTACACCTGCCTATGGAGTCATCATCTGCAAAGTTCAATAGACAATACAAAACCATACTGACATCTTGGAATCAACACCAGATAGATGATAGAATCAAAAACATAAGAGAGATGTTTCCAAATGCTAGATATATCAACAACCATACAGGCTCAGTTTTGACAAGTAGCTATCACTCTATGGATATGGTATATAGTGCATTGAACAAATATGGATTTAGATTTATCGATAGCTATACCACTTCTAAAAGTGTAGTCAAAAAAGTATCATCCAAATATCACAAACGATACCTCAAAAGGGATATATTTATAGACAATGTCCAGAGCGTAGCATATATCAAAAAACAGATAAAAAAGGGTATCAACAAAGCTAAAAAAAGAGGATACAGTATCATAATAGGTCATCCACACAAAGCTACATTCAAAGCACTAAAAGAATCCAAATCAATCCTACAAGAAGTGGATGTAATCTATATGGATGAGTTGTAAAATGATGACAATTTGACATTTTTTTGCTAACTATGTGAAAAATGGTGTATCATTACACCAAAAAGGCTATATTGTATGAGTAGAGTTGTAGATATCCATATAGAGACATTAGAGTGTATGAAAAAATACCCATCCAAGCTGTACTACAAAGGCAATCTTGAGCTTCTAAATCGTCCAAAAGTATCTATCGTGGGTAGTAGAAAAGCTCTATCTTATACCAAAGATATCACTTACAAGCTATCTAAAGCACTCTCAAATAGAGGAGTTTGTATAGTCAGTGGAGCTGCTATGGGGGTAGATGCGATAGCCCACAGTGGAGCAAAAGCCAACAACACTATAGCCGTAGTTGCCAATGGACTTGATATCAGATATCCAAAAGTCAATGCCAAACTTATAGAGGATATAGAAAATCAAGGCTTGGTACTAAGTCAGTTTGAAGATAACTTTAGAGCTACCAATTGGAGCTTTGTGATACGCAATGAGATTGTAGTCGCACTTGGAGATATACTCATAGTAACTCAAGCCGATATCGATAGTGGAACGATGAGGTCAGTGGAGTATGCCAAGCAGATGAACAAAGAGATATTTGTATTGCCACATAGGCTAGGTGAGAGTAGTGGTACAAATAAGCTACTTCAAAACAGTGAGGCAAAAGCTATCTATGATATAGATGAGTTTGCTTCAAGATTTGGTATAGAGTGTAGCGTAGATGTGCAAAAAGATGAGTTTTACTACTTTATCCAATCATCACCTACATTTGATAGTGCAGTTGCTAAGTTTGGAGATAGAGTATATGAAGCTGAGTTAGAAGGCCTCATCACGATACAAGATGGTATCGTGAGATTTGTATAAGTTATTTGGTTTTGTTTTGGTTTTTTGGTGTTGTGTTATTGTTTGAGTTTTTATTCAGCAACAATTCTGTTATCTCAAATAGTGCTTTCTCAGGTATCAGTCCAGCTTGGATGTATTGGACATCACCATTTGTATCTAACACTAAAGTAAAAGGAATACTTCCTTGCCATTTAGCTCTTTGTGCTATATAGTTTGTAAAGATTCCTGACTTTTCATCTGAGATTGCGTGGTAGTTGATACCTTTTGATTTTGCAAATGCTTGAAGTTGAGAGTGAGACAAACCTTGTACCTCTATAGCTATGATTTCAACTTTATCTTTGTATTTGTTTTTGAGATCTATTAGATGAGGGATAGTCTTTAGACACGGTGGACATCTATGTCCAAAAAATTCCAAAAATACAACTTTGCCTTTAGCATCTGCTATATCTAGCCCATCGTTGGTGCCTTTGATTTGGATATGGTTGTTGTTTGTATCGACTATATCAAATGATAGTTGTTGTACATTTTGTGCAAAGATTGTAGATACTGCAAGTATCAATATCAGAAGTAATTTTTTCATAATCAAACCTTTTTTATTGTAATTATATAGATTATATACTAACAAGTGTGTGAAAAATGTGAAATTTGATAGAATATTTCTAAAAAATTGTTAAAGGAGGGGGTAAAAGAGTATCAGGAAAAATAAAAAGGAGGAAAAATGTTGTTGTGTTAAATCAATAGGGGAGGAGATTTAATGTTGTAACTCCTGATACTCTTTCTGCTAGAATTATAAATCATTTAGTTTAACCATATACTAATGAGAAATAGATACAATTATCATACTTTTATTTTAGGAGATAAATTTTGACAAAAAAGATATTGACTTTAATGGTTCTTGGTAGTGCCGTAGTGATGGGTGCATCACTTGATGAGAAGATAGGGCAGATGTTTATGGTGGGATTTTTTGGTACTCAAGCACCAAGCAATTCGCAAATATGTAAAGATATCAGAGATTACAATCTAGGTGGTGTGATACTATTTGATTATAATCCTATAGACAAATCCAAACCCAAAAATATCTCAAACAAAGCTCAAGTTGCCAAACTAACAAAGCAGTTGCAAAAGTGTAGCAAAAATCACAATCTACTCATAGCAGTAGATCAAGAAGGTGGTAAAGTACAAAGATTCAAAGCCAAATATGGATTTTATGGCAAATTCCCCAAAGCTTCAGATATGATTAAAATCCCAAGAGATAAAGCTATAGATATCTATACCAAAATGGCAAAAGAGCTCAAAAGTGTAGGTATCAACTATGATTTAGCACCTGTTGTAGATTTGGATATCAATCCCAAAAACTATGTTATACACAAACTAGGTCGCTCGTTTGGCAAAAGTCCTAGTGTAGTATCGATGTATGCTAGTGAGTTTATAGATGCTATGAATGAGTATGGAGTGCTTACATCACTCAAACATTTCCCAGGACACGGCTCATCACTAGGTGATACTCACAAAGGTTTTGTAGATATAACAAACTTGTGGGATAAGATAGAGCTAGAACCATACCAAAGGCTAAAAAATAGAGCCGATACTGTGATGGTAGCACATGTGTTCAACGGACACCTTGATAGCAAATATCCAGCAACACTGTCTAAAAAAGTGGTCAATGGATTGTTAAGAAAGCAGATAGGATTTGATGGTGTTGTTATCACTGATGATTTACAAATGGGAGCGATTAAGAGCAAATATAACCTATCCAAAACTATAGAGTTAGCCATCAATGCAGGTGATGATATATTGCTATTTGGCAATCAATTAAGCCCCAAAAATCAAGTAACCATCAAAACACTCATAGCCAAAACCAAAAAACTAATCAAACAAGGCAAAATCAAAATATCAGATATAAACAAATCATACGATAGGATAATGAAGCTAAAAACCAAACTCTAAGAGTTAGGTTTTGATATATCAAGTGCTAAAAGCATTGATACACCACTCATAAAAGAGGTGGAGTATCAATACATAATTTGAGTTTAATCTATTTTACAGTATATTCATTTAGTAGCTTTTGTTATTAATATAAGCTATAATTATTACAAATGATTTTTATGGATATATGATAAATGGGTGAAGAACAAAAGAAAAAACTAGAGCAACAGTTATGGAATATTGCTAATGAGTTAAGAGGCAAAATGAACCCTGATGAATTTAGGGATTATATACTCGGTTTTATATTTTATAAATATCTTTCTGAAAAAATGGAAGATTTTGCAAATGAACTTTTAGAAGAAGATGGTCTTATTTATTCATCTTTAAAAAATACTGAAAATGATAAAGAGTATCTTGAAGCTATTAAAGAAGATGCTATAGAAGAGCTTGGGTATTTTTTATACCCTTGGGAACTTTTTAGTGCGATTGCACAAAGAGGTAATAGTGATACAAATAATTTCATACTTGAAGATTTAACAACTGTTTTAAGACATATAGAACAATCAACTATGGGTCATGAGAGTGAAGATGATTTTGAACACCTTTTTGAAGATTTAGACCTTACTTCTACAAAACTTGGAAAAACCGAAGATGCTAAAAACTCTTTAGTTGTAAAAATACTATTTCATCTTGATAATATTGATTTTGAATTAAAAAATCATGACAGAGATGTACTTGGAGATGCCTATGAATACTTAATAGGTATGTTTGCTTCGGGAGCTGGTAAAAAAGCAGGGGAGTTTTACACCCCAAAAGAAGTTTCAACAGTTCTAGCTAAAATAGTTACAAATAATAAAAGCAAATTAAAATCAGTTTATGACCCAACTTGTGGAAGTGGTTCACTTCTTTTGAGAGTTGGTCGTGAGGTTGAAAATGTTAGTGATTATTATGGGCAGGAGTTAAACAGAACTACTTACAACCTTGCTCGTATGAATATGATAATGCACGGTATTCATTATAGAAAGTTTGATATAAAACAAGAAGATACACTTGAAAATCCTCAACATTTAGATAAACGATTTGAAGCGATAGTTGCAAATCCTCCATTTTCTGCTCAATGGTCAGCAAATCCTCTTCATCTTAGTGATGATAGATTTTCACAGTATGGAAAACTCGCACCAAAAAGTAAAGCAGATTATGCTTTTGTAGCTCATATGATTTATCAGCTTGATGAAAATGGAACGATGGCAGTTGTGCTTCCTCATGGTGTGCTATTTCGTGGAAGTAGTGAAGGACATATACGAAGATATCTTATAGAAGATAGAAACTATCTTGATTGTGTTATAGGACTTCCTGCAAATATATTTTATGGTACAAGCATACCTACTTGTATATTGGTTTTTAAAAAGTGTCGTGAAGATAGTGAGCATGTACTTTTTATAGATGCTTCAAAAGATTTTGAAAAAGCTAAAAATCAAAACTATTTAAGACCTCAAGATATAGAAAAGATTATCTCAACTTTTAAAAGTAGAAACACTATAGATAAATACAGTTACCTAGCTACTTTAGAAGAGATAGAAGAAAATGACTATAACTTAAATATACCACGATATGTAGATACATTTGAAGAGGAAGAGCCTATAGATATAGAAGAGGTGAGTCGTGAGTTAAAAACTTTAGATGAAGAGATACAACTTAATGATAAAGAGATAGAAAAGTTTTGTAATGAACTTGGCATCTCTACACCATTTTAGGCAAAATCATGAGTAATATACCAGAACTTAGATTTAAAGAGTTTAGTGGGGAGTGGGAAGAGAAACTATTTGATGATATTTTTCTTTTTAGTACTGGTAAAAATATAAAGCAAAATGAAGCTTCCTTAACATATAAAATACCTTGTATTCGATATGGAGAACTATATCATATGTATAATGAAGTAATTTTTAATATCATAAATAAAACTAATTTACCAATATCTGATTTAGTTTTTAGTGATGGTGATGAAATCTTACTTCCATCGGCTGGAGAAGACCCTTTAGATATAGGTTCAGCTTCAGCATTAACATTAAAAAATATTGCTATTGGTAGAACTATAAACATTTTAAAACCTAAACAAAAACATATTAGTTATCAACTATTTGTATCATATTATATTAATCAAAAATTAAAAAGAAAAATATCAAGATTAGCTAAAGGTTCAAGTATTAGTAATGTATATAATTCTGATTTAAAAAGATTAAAAATCAATTTACCAAAACTACAAGAACAACAAAAAATAGCTTCATTCTTAACATCAATAGATAAAAAAATAGAACAACTCACCAAAAAAGTAGAGCTACAAGAGAGCTATAAAAAAGGTGTAATGCAAAAGATTTTTAATCAAGAGATTAGATTTAAAAAAGATGATGGAAGTGAATTTGAGGAGTGGAAACCTATATCTTTAAATAAAATATTACAAGAAAGAAAAACCTACTCAATAAAAGGAGAAGAATACACACATATATCTTTGACAAAAGAAGGAGTTGTTCCTAAATCAGAAAGATATGAAAGGGACTTTTTAGTTGGAGATGATAGCATTAAAAAATATAAAATTACAAAACTTAATGATATATGCTATAACCCAGCAAACTTAAAATTTGGGGTAATATGTAGAAATACATTTGGTAGTGGTATTTTTTCACCAATTTATATTACATTTGAAATTATAAATGCTAATGTTGAGTTTATTGAATATCTTGTTACAAGAAAAGATTTTATTAATAAAGTAAGAAAATATGAAGAAGGAACAGTTTATGAACGACAAGCAGTTAAACCATCTGATTTTTTAAAATTTTCACCTTTGATACCCTGCTTAGAAGAACAAACAAAAATAGCAAATTTTTTAACTTCATTAGATAAAAAAATAGAGCTTACAAAACAACAATTAGAAAAAACAAAAGAGTTTAAAAGAGGATTGTTGCAGAGAATGTTTGTATAAAAATGGAAGTAGTATATTTACTAAAATGGAAGTAATAAAAATAAAACTATAACTAAACTTACAGTAAAACAGGTGTTTATCTAAGATTTTATAGAAGTAATCAAAATAAAAAAAGGAAGTAATATGGATATAACTATTCCCGATCCATCTTGGGGAAGTGATTTGGCAAACATTATTTTAGACTTAGAAAAGCTAAGAACAAAACAGCTAGGTGGTGATGTACCTCCATATATATTTTTTCAGTTAAAAGATATTTTTCATATATTGGAAACTTTAGGAAGTGCAAGAATAGAGGGGAACAATACAACACTATCTGAATATGTAGAAAAGATTATAGAAGATGAGATAAAAGATGAATCAAGTAATGAGATAGAAAATTTAGAAAATGCTATAAAATTTATAGAAAAAAACACAGATGAAACTACTAAACTAAATCGTGCATATATCTCAGAACTTCATAAAATATTGACAAAAGATTTAACTCCACCTCCAAACGGAGAGGGTTCACGAAATCCAGGAAATCTAAGAACACATAGTGTTAGTATAAAAAGTTCTGGTCATACTCCACCTGAACCACTTTTGTTAAATGATTATTTTGAAAAATTTATAGAGTTTATCAATTTTGAGCATAAAGAACAGTATCAACTACTTATGGTTGCAATTGCTCATCACAGATTTGAGTATATCCACCCTTTTGATAATGGAAATGGTAGAATGGGCAGACTTTTAAACTATGCTTTTTTGATTAAGCTTGGCTTTAAGGTTAAAGATGGACGGATAATCAATCCATCATCTGTTTTTTATACAAATAGAGATAAATACTACGATATGCTATCATCAGCCGACTCTTTAAAGGATGAAGATGTTTTAAATTGGTGTGAATATTTTTTACTTGGTATTAAAAATGAAATAGAGAAAATAGATTCATTATTGAATCTTTCATATGTAAAAAATCATATCTTATCACCAACTATAAAACTCTCTTTAGAAAATGGACATATTACAAAAGAAGAGTTTAAAATATTACAATATTTGATAAACAAAGATAACATTTCTATGAAATCTGAAGAGTTGTCATCTCTTGGCATAACAGATTCAAAGAAAAAATCTTTAGCTATGACAAAACTAAAAAAGAAAAATATCATCATGCCTACAACATCAAATGGCAGAATCTATACTATAAAATTTATAAATAATTATCTCCTTAGAGGTGTTATGAAAATTTTAGATGAAAATGGATTTGTATCAGATTTTTTAAATAACAATCAAAAAGATAAACTATGAGCATACAACCAGAAGCAATACTAGAATACAACCTAATAAAACAACTCAAGAAATTAAAATATGAGCCTATTGAAATAAAAGATGATAGAGTTTTAGAACAAAACCTAAAAACTCAAATAGAAAAACATAATAATACAACTTTAAGTGATAGTGAGTTTAAACGAATACTTAACCATCTAAGCAAAGGTAATGTTTTTGAAAAAGCAAAAATACTTAGAGATAGATTTGCTTTAACAAAAGATGACGGCACAACTTCATATATAGAGTTTTTAAATAGTGAACATTGGTGCCAAAATGAATTTCAGGTAACTTCACAAGTAACTGTTGACGGAATGTATAAAAATAGATATGATGTTACTCTACTTATTAATGGCTTACCACTTGTACAAATAGAACTAAAAAGAAGAGGACTAGAACTCAAAGAAGCATTTAATCAAATCAATCGTTATCAAAGACACTCTTACTGCTCAAACAGTGCTTTATTTAACTATGTACAGCTTTTTATTATAAGTAATGGAGTAAATACAAAATACTATGCTAATAATAAAAAACAATCTTTTAAACAGACTTTTTACTGGGCAGATGAAAACAATAAAAATATAACGAATCTTGAAGAATTTACAGAAATTTTTCTTGAGAGATGCCATGTATCTAAAATGATATGTAAATATATCGTATTAGCAGAAGTACCAAAAACTTTAATGATACTTCGTCCATATCAATACCATGCAGTAGAAGCGATAATAGATAGAATTTCAAATTCAAATAAAAATGGTTATATATGGCATACTACAGGAAGTGGAAAGACTCTAACATCATTTAAAACAGCTCAAATACTTATGAAACTTGAAAAGGTTTATAAGGTTGTTTTTGTAGTAGATAGAAAAGATTTAGACTTTCAAACTACAAAAGAATTTAATAGCTTTAGTGATGGGAGTGTAGATGGCACAGATAATACTAAAGCACTTGTAAAACAATTCAGTGATGATACGAAACTTATTGTTACAACTATCCAGAAGTTAAATACAGCTATCTCCAAAGAGAGATATTTACAACATATGCAACAGTTAAAAGATAAAAATATAGTATTTATATTTGATGAATGTCATAGAAGTCAATTTGGTGAAACACATAAAAATATATGTAATTTTTTTAATAAAAATCAGATGATAGGTTTTACAGGAACTCCAATATTTGTAGATAATAGTATAGATAAAAAGACAACAAAAGATCTATTTGATGAGTGCTTACACAAATATGTAATTACAGATGCTATTAATGATGAAAATGTTTTAAAGTTTTCAGTTGAATATATTGGAAAATATAAAGAAAAAGAAAATAGTAATACAAATATTGATATTGAAGTTGAGGATATAGATACTAAAGAATTATTAGAAAGTGAAGATAGAATTGAAAAAATAGTAGATTATATATTGGCAAATCACAATCGCAAAACTCATTCAAGAGAGTTTACAGCAATGATGACAGTCAGCAGTGTAGATATGCTGATTAAATATTATGAAATGTTTAAATCGAAAAAACATACTCTTAAAATTGCAACGATATTTTCTTATAGTGCGAATGAAGATGATAAAGATGCAAATGGGTACGAAAACTTAGATGAAAGTGATGGAGCAAATATTGATGAAAATAATATCAACAAACATTCAAGAGAGAAGCTAGATGAATTTATAGATGATTACAACTCTATGTTTGGTTCAAAATTTAGTACAAAAGATTCTCAAAGTTTTTATAACTATTATAACGATATATCAAAAAAAGTAAAGAACCGTGAAATTGATATACTACTTGTGGTTAATATGTTTTTAACTGGTTTTGATAGTAAGACTTTAAATACTTTATATGTAGATAAAAATCTCCGTTATCATGGTCTTATACAAGCATATAGTAGAACAAACAGGATTTTAAATGAATTAAAATCACAAGGTAATATAGTTTGTTTTAGAAACTTGAAAAAAAATACTGATGAAGCAATTGCTCTTTTTTCAAATAAAGATGCAAAAGAGATAATTTTAATGAAACCATATGAAGAGTATGTTGAAAACTTCAATGCTAACTATAATGCTTTGTTAAGTATAGTACCAACTGTTGAGAGTGTCAATCAACTTGATAGTGAAGATGCAAAGTTAGAGTTTATAAAAGCATTTAGAGAGATAATGAGAGTTAAAAACATACTTGATGGTTTTAGTGACTTTAAATGGTCTGATATATCTATGGAAGAACAAGAATTTGAAGATTATAAATCTAAGTATCTTGATTTATATGAAGAAATTCACTCAAAAACACAAAAAGAAAAGGTATCTATTTTAGAAGATGTCGATTTTGAACTAGAGTTAATTCATAAAGATGAAATTAATGTATCTTACATACTAAAATTATTGGAAATTTATAAAAATGCAGATGATAAAGAAAAGAAAAGACAAAAAGAAAAAATAGATAATATTATAAATGGTAGTGCTAGTTTAAGAAGTAAAAAAGAGCTAATTGAAAAGTTTATAAATGAATATTTAATGCAAACAAATGTAGAAAATAGCATAGAAGATGAATTTAATGATTTTTTAAATATTGAAAAAACTGTAGCATTTAAAAAACTTTGTGAAGAAGAAAATCTCAACTGTCAAGAGGTTCAAAAAGTGATTGATACTTATCTTTATGATGAAAGAAAACCACTGAAATCAGATATTGTAAAAACTCTTAATTTTAAACCAAAATTACTTGAACGAAAAAAAATCGTTCCTAGGGTTTTGGAAAAAATTGTTAAATTTATTGATAAATTCTTTTAATATTATAATCTCCTCACCAAAAACCAAACTCTAAGAGTTGGCTTCTAGGTATCTTTGTAGGATGATTTGAGCGGCGATGGAGTCGATGCGTCCATCTCTTTTTTGGGTTATCTCTCCACGCATTAGCTCTTTGGCTTCAAAACTGCTGCCTTGTTCATCTTGATAATATACAGGGATAGTCAAATCAAGCAGTGAGACGAAATGCTCTATTCGTCGCCTCATCTCATCTTCGCTTGAGCCTCCAAGTGGGATGCCAACTATAAGCTTATCTATCTCCCACTCTTGTAAAAAAGCTTTTACATCATAGGCAGCTTGTTTACGGTTTTTGCGTGGTATGGCATTTTGTGGCAATACTGTTTTGCCATCAAGACATATAGCCACACCTATTCGTTTGAGTCCTACATCTATACTTGCTAATTTCATAAAGCAATTATAGCTTACTCGTAATTAAGTAATACTTTTATGTTATATTTGTGTTATACTTAATTAGTTTGATAGTTAAAAAAGATTAAAATATTCTTTTATTTAAGGAGTTTAGAGTATGAAAAAAATATTAGTAGGAATGTTGTTTAATGTAGTCATTTATGCTCAAGATAGTTTATCATCAGTTGATAGTTATAGTATAGCTTTATTTGTATTAGCTTTTGTCAGTATATTTATATTGTTTATTTTTTCAAATCAAGTTATGAGTATCAAAAAAATGTATCAAAAGATGTTTCAAAAACAGCAGTTGATAGAAGAGAAACAGGCAAAAGTTTTAGCTCAAATGGGTGAAAAAATACAATGTATGGCACAAGATGTAGTAACAAAATGTGAGCATGATGATGAAAGTTATATACCCAATAAACCAGGTACTAAAACAGAGTTATTGGATGTTACAAATGATATGATAGAGTTTTTAAAGATAAAATCTAAAAAAATAGAAATTACTAATGAACAATTTAATCTCAATAATGTTTTGAATGAAGTTTCTGGAAGATTGGCCTATAAATATTTTGGTTCTAAAGTGGAGATTATTTTTGATATAGATAAGGATGTACCTAGGTATTTGATAGGAGATTCATACTATTTTGGAAATATTATTTATAATATTTTAGAATATAGTATGGAATATTTAGTAGAAAAAGAGTTGAAGTTATCTATAGTCAAAAAATCAAAAGGTAAAGATAAGTTAGATTTAAAATTAGAGATTTTAAATCTAGGAGCAACTATTTCTCAAGAAGAGTTGGATATGTTTTTTGTGCCTCAATATGATGAAGAGAAACAAGAGTATAGAGGGTTGGGGATGTTTATTGCCTATGAATTAGTCAAACTTATGAATGGTAGGATAGAAGCAACCCAAAAGAAAAATCTAGGCATATCTTTTGATATCCGTTTACCATTTGAATATAATTCAACAGAGTTAAGAAAATATCGTTTACCTGATAAAGCTATGATTAATAAACGAGTTTTAATAGTAGATGTAAATGAGGATTCAGCTCAAGCTTTAGAAAAAATGTTTGCTTATTTTAAAAATAAGGTAGATGTATTAAGTAGTGAAAAATTTAATAGTAAAAAACCAAACTTTGAAAAGTATGATATTGTTGTTTTAGATGAGTATCAATTTAGTTATAGAGTTGTTAGTTATCTCAATAGTTTGAAGCAGAGACAAAATCTAAAAGTCGTAGCATTGAGTTCTTTATTGAATATCAATCAAAGTAGATATAATGACCCAATAGTAGATGCAATTTTACTAAAACCTGTAACACAAGAGAGAGTTTTTGAACTTATTTTGAGTTTATATGGAGTATTAGATAGTGAATATATTAATAATCGCTCTAAAATAAAAACATATACCGATGATATCAAACCATTACCTAATATCAATCAAGAGAGCTTTAGAGTATTTAGAGGTTATGAAGTGTTGATTGTAGAAGACAATGTAGTCAATAGTAGAGTGTTGGTTAATCTATTGAAACCAATGGGTGTAAAAACAACAGTAGCCAATAATGGTAAAGAGGCGGTTGAGATTTTACAAAAATCACCAAAAGATAGATTTGATTTGATTATAATGGATATCAATATGCCTGTGATGGATGGTTTTGCAGCGACTCAAACTATCAGATATGATTCTAAGTTTGACTCTTTACCTATTTTAGCCTTAACAGCATTAGTTTTAGATAGTGAAAAGAAAAAAATGTTCAATAGTGGTATGAATGCATATCTATCTAAACCACTTGATATATCTAAACTTTATAATGCTATGCAACTATTTTTAGAACCAAAAACAGGCAACCTCTCAACGATACATAAAAAAGTAGTAAATAATGGGGATGATAATATTTTAAATACCCAAAGGGGTATTTTTAACTCTAATGAAAATAAATTACTATATAGAGAGTTATTAACTGAGTTTGTAGAAGCTTATGGTGAGAGTGATGCTGTTTTTGAAAAATTGGTTAAAGAGCATAGATATGAACAGCTTAAGATGATGACTATAGATGTAAGAGGAATTACTGCTACCATTGGAGCATTTAGTATGAATAGAGAGGTTGAAGCAATCAGTAAAGATATTATTTTTAAAAGATATGAAAAACTTGATGAAGCAGTACAGATATATAAAGATGAGCTTAAAGAGTTGCTCAAACATATAGATAACTACTTGGCAGAGAAATAATTTCACCTAATCTCTGCTATAAATGCATTTGGTTGGATTTTTTGTTTGACTATTTTGAGTGCTTTTTCAACTTGTACTTTTGTTTTATAAGGTCCAATAAGAAGTTTGTTTATCTGTTTGTTGCCTCTATCAAACTTGATCAATCTATAGTGTAGATTGTTGGATTTGATTTTTGATAGTAGTGTATGGCTTGGTTTACCACTAAATGAACCTACTTGAACATAGTAAGTCCCATCATTAGATAAACTTTCTATATCTTCTATAGGTGTATTGATAATGACTGCTTTGCCTTTTTTGTTACTAGTAGCGTTTGGTGAACTTTTTGCTATAGGTTGTGCTTTTTGCCAAGATGGTTGATTGTTAGTGATTTCATCAGGCAGATATCTACGACATACTCTAAGTCTGCTTTTGAAGTATCTTGATTTGTATATGTTGCTATATATGACTTTACTTTTTGTTGTACTAGCATGTGTAAACCATCCATTACCTAGATACATACCGACATGTGTGATTTTGTGTCTATTTTTACCCGTAGCAAAAAATAGCAAATCACCATATTTCAAATCTTTAAAAGATACTTTTTTGCCAACTTTGGCCTGTTCTCTTGCTGTACGAGGAAGCTCTATACCCATAGAGCCATATAGATAGTATGTAAGTCCTGAACAATCAAAGTAGTCAGGTCCCTCTTCAGCCCATACATAAGGGCTACCTTGAAGTTGCTTGACCATTCTATCAAGATTGGCTCTACAAGCTTTACATTTGACTTTTGGCTTGTGTATAGCATAATCAGGGTGTTTAGGGTATTTATCTGGTGTACACCCACTTATCAATAGAATAGTTGAAATAATCGTTATAGGTTTTATATATCTCATAGCTATATTATAGAGTTTTTTTGTTAAATTATCAGCATTGCATCACCATAAGAGTAAAATCTATACTGGTGTTGTATAGCTTCTTCATAAAGGGCCAATGTTTTTTCTCTTCCTATAAAACTGCTTACTAGCATTATGAGTGTACTTTTTGGTAGATGAAAGTTGGTCAGTAAATGGTTGACTCTTTTGGGTGGATTGTTTGGGTGCAAAAACAGATCACACTCACCATTTAGTTTATGTGTTCTAGCATAATACTCTATCGTTCTAGTTACAGTAGTACCAATAGCTAGTATATCTTGATTGCTATCTAATACTTTAGCAGCACTTTTAGGTATCTCAAAATACTCTGAGTGCATAGGATGGTTTAGTATATGAGAGGCTTCTACGGGTTTAAATGTACCAGCTCCTACATGCAAAGTCAAAGTGTGTGTTTGGTGTTTGGATTTGAGTTCTTCAAGTAACTCAGGGGTAAAGTGAAGTGATGCTGTGGGTGCTGCAACAGCTCCAGCTTTGGAGGCAAATAGTGTTTGATAATCTATACTATCTTGAGAGTTGTCATCTCTTTGCATATATGGTGGTAGTGGTATATGACCTATCTCTTCTAGTAGCAACACTAGTTTTTCAAACTCTATAGGTTGTGATTGATGATAAAATTCAACGACTCTTGAGCCATCTTCATTGAGTTTGATTACTTTAGCTGTCAAATCTTTATCAAAGTACAAAGTAGTATTTTGTTTGACTTTGCCACGAATAAGCACAAGATATTCATAGCTTGATAGAGGTTTGTTCAAAAGAAGCTCTACCTTGCCACCACTAGCTTTGGTGCCATAAATCCTAGCTTTGATCACTTTGGTATCATTGATAAAAACATCACATTTAGATGGTAAAAACTCAAGCAAATGGCTAAATGTAGTGTGAGTGATACAATCTGTAGCTCTATTGTAAACAAGTAATTTCGCACTATCTCTTGGATAGATAGGCTTAGTAGCTATGAGATTTTGTGGCAAATCATAATCATAACTACTTGTTAACAAATCCTCATTCATCATCACTATCTTCTTCTATATGTGGGTTGACATATCTAACTATGAGTATAGATACACCATATAGTATCACAAGTGGTGCAGCCATTAGTAGCTGAGTGAGTACATCAGGTGGTGTTAGAAGTGCTGCTATCATAAAGATGATGATTATTGCATATTTGAAAAAGTCTTTTAGAGTTTTATCAGTAACTAACCCCAAAAGTGCTAAGAAGTATGCAAACACAGGTAGCTCAAATGCCAGTCCAAATCCCATCATAATCTTGGTAAAAAATCCAACATAATCTTCTATGTTGATAAATGGTGTGTAGAGAAATGAACCAAAGGTGATAAGAAACTGAAACCCAAATGGTGTTACGATATAGTATGCAAAAAGTACACCTATAAAGAACATCACAGAGCCACCAACCACAAACGGTAGTACCATCTTTTTCTCATTGTCATATAGCCCAGGTGCCACAAATGCCCATATTTGATACAAGATAAATGGCAATGCCCCAAGCAACCCTGCAAAAAATGAAACCTTGAGTGCTACAAAAAATGCACCACCTACTTGATGAGTAGTGATTTTACCTTCAAAATCATTGTGTATATTTGTGATATTATTATCAAGTTTTTGAAGTGAAGCTACCAACTCTTTTGTAGTACCAGCAGCATTTAAAAGTATCTGTTTTAACTCTTCATTTGCCACATTGGCTGCTTGAGTTAGCTGGTGTTGAAGTTTGGATGCTATTTGGGATGGTTTGGTTTGGGTTGTGGCATTTTGCTCTTTGAGTGTCCAAGTAGCTTTGTTTTGTGTCTCTATAATTCGTCCAACTTGAGTTAGTGCATTGTTTAGTGGTGCAGTTATCCATGTGAGAATTGCATTGTGAAAAGTAAAAGCGATAATAAACATCACAAATATAGCTGCAACACTTAGAGCCAACCTTTTTCTAAGTTCTACCAAATGTGGTTTTAACTCTTCAAGCATTATTTAACCTCTTTTTTGGGTATAGTATCTTCATTGATAGTTGGTTTTTCTTCTATTTGTGGTGTATCATCTGTTGGTAATGGTGGTTTTTTGGTAGCTTTTTGCTCACTTTCAAGTAGCTCATCTATATCAAAATTTCTAAATCCTTGTAACTCATTAGTGGTTTGTTCTAGTTTTTCTTTGTATGCAAGAGCCTCTTTTTTCAAGTCAGCCACTCTTATCTCTTCATCAAATGACTCTTTTGCTTCAGAGATGGTCTTTTTGACACTTCTAAAGAACTTCGCTACATCCACCAAAGCTTGTGGCAATTTATCAGGACCCAAAAACAGTATAGCAACGATTGCTATTAGCATCAATTCGGTAAATCCGATTCCAAACATAATATACACCCTCAAAATTAAATTGCTTGTATTTTAGCAAATGTTTATATATTGTTGGTTTAGAATTTGAGTTCTTTGTATGGTAATGTTGCTATATTGTACTCATATGGTAAATTTTGACTTGGTAATAGTTTCCATTTTTTACTAAGTTTTTTCATCAATTTATCAGAGATAGACTCTAGTACTTTGGTAGCTTGAGGTAATGATATCTCTTTTGCTTTGATAAAAATTTGGATTTTATTCTCATTTTTGCCTTGATATATATAAAAATCTTTGAAGTTTTGTTGTATTAGGATTGATTTGGCTAGATATCTAAATCGTATAGCTTCATCTCCATCATACTCTATGAGCATATATAGTACTTTGTTATTTTTAGTTAGTGGTGTAGCTATCGTAAAATCACGATTTTGGTGTTGTTGCACAAGAAGCTTAGTTAGCGGCTCATTTATGCACTCAAATTTGGCATAAAATGTTCGATTGTCAAACTCTATAGTTTGGACAATCGAAGGGCGTTTGATAAAGTAACACTCATCATCAAACTCTAAATCAAAAACTTTTATAGCTTATCCTTAGTAGATTGGTTTATCATAGATAACAAAGTTACTTGCTAACTCTTTCATCTCTTCTTTGATTTTGGCATGAAGTGCATCATCATTGATATTATCAAGCACATCAGCGATTTTGTTTGCTATGATTTCAAACTCAGCCTCTTTCATACCTCTGCTTGTAAGTGCAGGTGAGCCTATACGGATACCACTAGTTACAAATGGACTTCTTGTCTCTCCAGGGACTGTGTTTTTATTAACTGTAATTCCTGCATTGCCAAGTGCTGCATCTGCATCTTTACCGCTGAAGTCTTTGTTTAGGAAGCTTACAAGTACTAGATGGTTATCTGTACCACCACTTACTACATCATAACCTCTAGCCATCAATACATCTGCTAGTACTTTTGCATTGGCTTTTACCTGTTTTGCATACTCTTTCCACTCATCGCTTAGGTTGTGTTTGAACCCTACAGCTTTAGCTGCTATGACATGTACAAGTGGTCCACCTTGAAGTCCAGGGAAAATTGCTGAGTTGATTTTTTTGGCAATATCTTCATCATTGGTCATAATCATCCCACCTCTAGGACCTGCTAGAGTTTTGTGTGTAGTAGTGGTTACTACATCAGCATATGGGAATGGGCTAGGGTGTTCACCTGCACAAACAAGCCCAGCGATGTGTGCAATATCAGCAAACAATATAGCTCCAACACTATCAGCTATCTCTCTAAATTTCTTAAAATCAATCTCTCTAGCATAAGCACTAGCACCACACACGATGATGTTAGGTTGCACTATCTTTGCAATTTGTGCTACTTTGTCATAATCAATCCTACCATCAAGCTCTACACCATAAGTGAATGATTGGTAGTTTTTACCAGAAAAGCTTGGCTTACTTCCGTGAGTCAGGTGTCCACCATGGCTTAAATCCATACCCAAAATCTTATCACCTGCTTTAATCAATGCTGCATATACCGCACCATTTGCTTGGCTACCTGAGTGTGGTTGTACATTGGCATATTTACAATCAAAAAGCTTGCAAGCTCTATCGATTGCTAGTTGCTCTACCTTATCAGCATACTCACATCCACCATAATATCTCTTGTATGGATACCCCTCAGCATACTTGTTGGTAAATACACTCCCCATAGCCTCCATAACAGCAGGGATTGTAAAGTTCTCAGATGCAATCATCTCAAGATGTTCAGTCTGTCTAACTTGCTCGTTTTTGATAGCTTCAAAAACCTCTGGATCAAACGATTCTATAGCGTAACTCATAAGCTTCCTTGTAAGAAAATATAATATGTATTTATAGCGAAAAAGTGTTTAATGTGTGGTTAGAATTGAGTTGGCAAAATAGTTTTGTAAAAAGTTTTGATATAATATCCAAAAACTTTAGGATATAGATTTGTCAGAACAAAACAATATTTCATCTATTGTCAAAAAGCTTGATTTGGACTCTTATGTAGAGCAGTTTGAATCATTTTTATCTCGTGCTAAACCTATCGCTATGATGGGTGATATCAACCAACACTACAGATACATCAAAGCACTTTTTAAGGTAGAGTTCAACCCGCCAAAGCAGATTCCAAATCTTGACAATCAACTAAACCGCATCAAAAAACAAGCTATATTATCACTAGAAGAGATATATGCATTTGTCAATATAGTCAGCTACTTCAACACTCTAAAAACTCTAGCTATGCCTGAGCCACTCTTTTCGTGGATAAGTGAGATACAAATCCCTGATGAGATACTAGAGATAGTGAGTTATTTCAATGACAACGGTGAGATAAACAGTCAAAAAGACCAAGAGCTTTATATGCTTGAAGCAGCTATCAAACAAAATAGAAGAGATATCAAAGATAGACTATATGCACTCGCACACTCAAGCAGACTCAAAGATTACCTTGTAGATACCCAAGTGCATTTTAACTCAGGTGAAGAGACCCTGCTTGTGCGTGGAGGGTTCAATAGTGTACTCAAAGCCACCGTTGTAGGTCGTAGTAGTGGAGGGTTTTTTTATATCATACCACAAAGCATAAGTGACTTGAAAGAAAAAGAGTCCAGACTCTTAAGCAACAAAGAGGAGATTATATATAGATACACTAAAGAGTTTAGTGCCATCTTTCACAAATGGGAGCGGTTTTTGAGTTATCTGAACCGTGAGTTTGATAGGTTTGATAGCTATCAAGCTAGAGTGATGTTTGCAAGGGCTAATGATTATGAGTTTGTATTGCCATCTAAACAAAAAGGCATAGAGTTATCAAGCTTTGCTCACCCAGCAATCAAAGGTGATGTAGTGCCTGTAACCATAAAGATGAATAAACCAATACTTCTTATAACAGGAGTCAATGCCGGTGGTAAGACTATGCTTTTGAAATCACTACTAAGTGCGGTGTGGATGAGTAAGTATCTCTTGCCATTTAGATGTGAGGTAGCAACTACCAAGATAGGGCATTTCAAATCCATAGAAGCAGTTATCGATGACCCACAATCAGTCAAAAATGACATCTCTACATTTGCTGGTAGGATGCAAGAGTTTGCCAAACTATACAAAAAAAGTGATGCCATAGTAGGAGTCGATGAGATAGAGCTTGGGACCGATTCGGATGAGGCTGCTAGTTTGTTTAGGGTGATGCTAAGCAGTTTGGAGCAAAAAGGGATTTGGTTTGTAGTAACCACTCACCACAAAAGACTCGCTTCCTTAATGGCTAGTGATGACAATGTAGAACTTATAGCTGCACTTTATGATGAAGCCAAAAGAGAGCCTACTTATACATTTTTGCAAGGAAGCATTGGTAAAAGTTATGCGTTTGAGACAGCTTTGCGTTATGGAGTACCTGAGAATATAGTGCAAGAGGCAAAAAAGGTATATGGGGAGGATAAAGAAAATCTAAATGAACTCATAGAAAAGTCAACTTCGCTAGAGCGAGAGATGAGACAAAAGATAGCTAGTGTAGAAAATGAATTATCAAATCTAAGCAGAGCCAAACAAAAACTCCAAGACAAAGAAGCTAAACTCCAAGAAGAGCATAGAAAAGCATTAGCAACCTTAGAAAATCGTTACAATGCAGCTATCAAAAGAGCCCAAGAGGCACTCAAGGTCAAAGAGTCCACAGAGGGTAGAAGATTGCTAAATGAGGCACACAAATACAAATCTATGCCAACAAAAGAGCCACAAAAGCCAAAAGAGCCACTCAAAGTTGGAGATAGAGTCAAGTACCGTTCACACAAAGGTGAGCTACTATCTATCAAAGCCAAAGAGGCAACGATTGAGGTAGATGGACTCAAGATGCGTGTACCACTCAAAGATTTGAGAAAAATTACACAAACTACTACTATCAAACCAAAATCCAAACCACCAAAAATCAATCATAGTGTAGAAAAAAGTGGTGCGAGTGTATCTATCAAAGTGCTTGGTATGTTCGCAGATGAAGCGATAGAGAGTGTCGATAAGTTTATCTCAGATGCACTAGTAAATGGTATAGATGAGGTACAAATCATACACGGCACAGGTAGTGGGATACTAGCTAAGCTTATAGGTGAGTATCTCTCAACTCATCCAAAAATCCAAAGATACTATAGACAAAAAGGAAATTTGGGTATAACTATAGTGGAGTTGTAAAAATTAACTTCATTAGGGTATAATAAGCTTAGTATAAATTTTAGGAGTTTGATTTTGGATATCAAAGATGTAAAACAAGAGTTAAGTAGCGATGAGAAACTACTTGAGAGTGCGTTTAAGTTAGAATCTATATACAAACAGTACAAATACGCGATATGGGGTGTAGCAGGAGTTTTGATAGTAGCATATGCAGGGAGTCAAATCTCAACATATCTTGAAAATAGCCGCTTAGAAGCAGCCAATACAGCACTGCTTAGTTTACAACAAAACCCAGACGATATAAAAGCTTTGGCAACACTTAAAGATAAAAATCCAAGCCTGTATGAGATATATATGTATAGCAAAGCAGCCAATAGTGGCGATACCAAAGATTTGCAAACACTTCAAAACTCTAGCAATGATATAGTAGCAGATGGTAGCAAATACATTCTAAGTGTACTTCAAAATGCACCAAAAGATAGCAAACTTTATCACGAATTGGCACTATTGCAACAAGCTTATCTAGCTATCAAAAAGGGTGATAAAGATACTGCTAAAGCCAAACTATCACTTATAGACCAAAATTCACAAGTAGCCAATATCGCCAAACTACTACAACACGCAACTATCAAGGTAAAATAGTATGAGATTGATGACTCTAAAGCTGATTGTTGTTGCTTTGGCTGGAGTGTTGATGCTATCTGGTTGTGATGATGGCAAGAGTTTTGAGCCAAAAGATGTGTTCAAACTCAACGCCAAAGCTACAAGCTATACAACACAAATTGTTAGTCAAAGCAGATATGGTGCTACGCTATTAGATGGTCATTTCATAGATAGATATGGAGTATCAAAGATAACCCTTCCAAAAGGGTATGAGTATCTAAATAGCACCAAAGATAAAGTCATATGTAGTAGCAATACAAGCCTAAGAGTCATCAGTAGAGCAAGTAGCAAGACTCTTGCTGATGTAAATACCACAATCCCTACAATCTCAGCTACTCTTAGAGGTAATTTTCTAGCTTATATACTTGGCAACAACTCTTTTGGACTATACAACACCAAAACCAAAAAAACTATCATAGAGTCTCAAGTAGGAGATAGTGTAGCTATCAACACAAAAGCTGCCGCACCAATATTTGTAGATAATCTAGCTGTTATGCCTATGCTTGATGGCAAATTGGTGATTGTAGATATCAATGATGTAGAGAATGCCAATATAGTCTATATCAGTAGCCAGAGTGTGTTTAATAATGTTATCTACCTATCTCGTATAGGAGATAACCTTGTAGCTGCTACCCAGTATAAGCTTATCACTTTGGGAACTATTGGTGAGTTTGAATATGCTTCAAACCTCTCAGACATAGCTATCAACAAAGGATATATCTATCTTTTTGCAAAAGATGGCACTATAGCTAAGCTAGATATCAAACTCAACAAAATAGCATCAGCCAAGTTTGATTATGCTAGATACTCAGCAGTGAGTGCATTTGATGACAAGGTAGTAGCATTGGATAAAACAGGAGCATTGATAGTGCTAAATAGCAGTTTAACAAAGCACCGCATATATGACATAGGCGAAGTAGAAAATCCAGTATATATCAATGCCAACAAACTATACAAAGATGGCAAAATCATAGATTTATCTCAAATCTCATATGAGTGATATATTAGAAGCCTTTAGTGAGTATCTCACAATCACCCGTGCATTGGATGACAATACCATATCATCATATATGGGTGATTTGAAACAGTTAGATGAGTATTTTGATAAGCCACTCATAGAGTTAGATAGCTATGATGTGCTTGATTTTTTGGCACAGTTTGAAAACAAACGCACACTCAACCGTAAACTATCATCTATCAATACATTTTTTGCATTTTGTCATAGACAAAACTTCACAGACACCAAGATAAAAGTTCCTATGGCAAAAATCCCCAAAAATTTACCCAAATACCTAAGCCTAGAAGAGATAATGCAAGGCTTGGAACTCATAGATAGAAGTACTCTAATTGGGCTTAGAGATTATGCACTTATACTCTTTTTGTATGCTAGTGGATGCAGAATCTCAGAAGCACTTCAAGCACAAAGAAGCGATATATTGGAAGGTTGGCTAAAGATACGCTTTGCCAAAGGTCAAAAAGAGAGAATCGTACCACTAGCCCCCATAGCCCTTGAAGCACTAGAAGAGTACCTATCCAAACAACAATATAGCAGTAGCTATATATGGCTAAACTACAAAGGCGATAGATTAAGTCGCATAAGTGCCTACAAGATAGTCAAAAAATATTTAGGCGTATCACCACATGTCCTAAGACACTCTTTTGCATCATCTCTTATCATCGGCGGAGCAGACCTAAGGGTGGTACAAGAGCTACTAGGACACTCATCACTAGAGACCACCCAAATCTACACCCACATCCAAAAACAAAACCTACAAGATACACTAAATAGGTTTCATCCGTTGGCATAAGTCTTAGTTATCGTAGTCTAACCGTTTTTTGAGGGAGTTATATATGTCGTTGTTTTCTCGTTTTCCAATAGCTAAAACTACTATTATAATCTTATCT
>Ga0256913_10000088_pt1 | contig 39699 bp, 30 predicted proteins | sample Axial_MatmetaG_FD_185970 | JGI IMG/M metagenome (GOLD analysis project Ga0256913, IMG submission 185970) | Deep-sea worm associated microbial mat communities from Axial Seamount, Juan de Fuca Ridge, Pacific Ocean - Axial_Mat | ecosystem: Environmental > Aquatic > Marine > Oceanic > Microbial... | reverse complement strand
GTAAGAAATAAAATTACCCTACATTTTGATAATTCTGATAAACTGGAAATTGCTTACGAGGTTTATTTAAATTCCGGTTTAATCAAAGGTGATGCGGTTGATAAGAAAAAGATCGAAGATTTGAAATATCAGAATGAATTGTTTCAAACAAAAAGTTCTGCATACAGATATTTGGGAAATAGAAATCATTCGTCGTATGAGCTTAGAACAAAGCTGATAAAAAAAGGATATCGAAAATCGATCATTGAAAATGTAATTAAGGACTTGCATGTTAAGGGTTACATTGATGATTATAAATTTGCAGAATCTTTTGTAAAAAACAGAATTGAAAAAAGGAAAGAAGGAATTGTTAAGATAAATTCCGAGTTAAGAAAGAAGGGGATTTCAAGCGAGATCATTACGGATGTAATAAATAATTTTACCGATGATCCGATCCACTTCGAAAATGCACTTCAAATTACTCGGAAAAAATATCAGACATTAAAAAAGAAAGAACTTAAATCCCAAAAATTGAAAGGGAGACTTTTCAATTTTCTTAAGAGCAAAGGGTACACTACCGATGTTATACTTAAAGTTCTTGATACTGTTTTGGTAAATGAAGATAGTGATGATGAGTTTTAATAACAATAAGATGATGATTTGAAACCTGTTGATTATTATAATATTGAAAGTTTGTTAAGCGAGGAAGAAATACTTGTTCGTGATTCTGTCCGTTCGTTTGTTGATAGTGAGGTAATTCCAATTATTGAGGAGCATTATCAGAATGCACAGTTCCCGATGCATTTGATTCCTAAACTTGCCGAGATGGGAGTATTGGGAATGACGTTGCCCGAAAAATATGGCTGTGCAAATATGAGTAATGTCGCTTATGGTTTGGTCAATCAAGAGTTGGAAAGAGGGGATAGCGGGCTTCGAAGTTTCGTTTCCGTGCAGAACGGTTTAGTAATGTATCCTATTTATACATTCGGGTCGGACGAGCAAAAGGATAAATGGCTACCGAAACTTGCTGCTGCTGAAAAGATAGGATGCTTTGGATTAACCGAACCGGATTACGGCTCTAACCCCGGAGGTATGATTACAAAAGCCGAAAAGGTTGACGGCGGTTTTGTTTTGAACGGCGCTAAGATGTGGATAACAAACGGTACGATTGCCGATGTTGCCGTTGTTTGGGCAAAGCTTGACGGAGTGATAAAAGGCTTTCTTGTTGAAAAAGAGTTCAAAGGGTTTACCGCACCGGAAATGAAACGTAAACATTCGCTAAGAGCTTCGGTCACATCGGAATTAATTTTTGAAGATGTGTTTGTACCGGAAGAAAATATTCTTCCGAAATCAAAAGGATTGAGATCACCGTTGATGTGCTTGAACCAAGCCCGTTACGGAATTGCTTGGGGTGTTGTCGGCTCGATGATGGCTTGTTATGAAACTGTTCTCGAATATTCCAATTCCAGAATTCAATTCGGCAAACCGATTTCCGCCTTCCAGTTAACGCAAAATAAACTTGTGAATATGATAACGGAAATCACAAAATCGCAGTTGCTTAATTTACAACTTGGCAGATTGAAAGATCTCGGTAATGCAAAGCACACACAGATATCAATGGCAAAAAGGAACAACGTTGAACATGCTTTGAACATTGCAAGAACCGCTCGGGAGATTCTCGGCGCTAATGGTATATCAAGTGAATATCCGGTAATGCGACACATGAATAATTTGGAATCCGTAAAAACATACGAGGGTACTCACGAAATGCATACCTTAATTATCGGAGAGGATATTACCGGAAATTCTGCATTCGAATAAAATGATTATCAAAATGCAGTCGGCGAATTTTACTAACTTTGTATATTGAAAAAATAATAATATAAGAAAAGGATAATTTTGATGAGTAATGAGAAAATAGCCTATAATGGAATTACATTTGATGATATTCTTCTATTGCCGGCAAAATCGAATGTCTTACCTAGGGAAACCAACATTGAAGCCAGATTGACAAAAAATATTAAACTGAACATCCCGTTTCTTTCCGCAGCAATGGATACAGTAACAACTTCAAAAATGGCAATTGCTATGGCAGCGCAAGGCGGAATGGGAATCATTCACAAGAATATGTCAATAGCGGAACAAGCCGACGAAGTGGATAAGGTTAAAAGATCCGAAAGCGGAATGATACATCAACCGATTACACTTACTGCAGAAAAGACAATTAAGGAAGCAACGGATCTGATGAGCAAATATCATATCTCGGGAATCCCAATTGTAGATAACGAGCATAAATTAATCGGTATTTTAACTAACCGAGATCTCCGTTTCGTTTCCGATCTCTCGCTAAAGGTATCGGAGATAATGACAAAAGAAAATTTGCGAACAACGGCTATCGGTACGTCATTGGAAGACGCTGAAAAACTTCTGCAAAAATATAGAATAGAAAAATTACCTGTTGTTAAAGATGACGGCACTCTTGTAGGTTTAATTACATTTAAGGATATATCCAAAAAGAAAAAATATCCTCTTGCATGTAAAGATGAACTGGGACGTTTAAGAGTCGGTGCGGGATTAGGCGTTACTTACGATATGATGGAAAGAGTCGATGCACTGGTTAAAGTCCAAGTCGATGTAGTTGTTGTCGATACGGCTCACGGTCATTCGGAAGGAGTGATGAATGCTGTTCGGAAAATCAAGGAAAAATATCCCACCCTTGATGTGATTGCCGGAAATATTGTAACGGGTGAAGCGGCAAAAGAATTAATCGAATGCGGTGTTGATGCGGTTAAAGTTGGTATTGGTGCTGGTTCAATTTGCACAACAAGAATGGTTGCCGGAGTTGGCGTTCCGCAAATAAGTGCGGTAATGGAAGTCTTTGATGCAATCAAAGATACTGGTATTCCAATAATTGCCGATGGTGGAATCAAGCAAACAGGCGATGTTTCTAAAGCAATAGCCGCAGGAGCCGATACTGTAATGATGGGTGGAATGCTTGCCGGTGTTGATGAAACTCCCGGTGAAAAAATTCTGTATGAAGGTCGTAGCTTCAAAGTATATAGAGGTATGGGTTCAATTGGAGCTATGAAGGAAGGAAGCAAAGATCGATATTTTCAAGATATGGAAGACGATATTAAAAAATTAGTACCAGAGGGCGTTGAGGGTAGAGTTCCTTACAAAGGTCCGCTTGCTGATACAATATATCAATTCATCGGAGGATTGCGTGCATCTATGGGATACTGCGGCGCGCATACAATTGAAGAGATGAAGACAAAGACAAAATTTGTAAAAATATCCGGTGCGGGACTAAGGGAGAGCCATCCGCATGATATTATTATTACTAAGGAATCACCTAACTATCAATCAAAATAAACAGATAAGATATGTTTAAGATTTTGGTTATCGCATATTACTATCCCCCAATGGGATTGAGTGGTGTGCAGCGTGTACTAAAATTCACAAAGTATATGAAACAATTCGGATGGGAGCCAACGGTTATAACTGCTGGTAAAACGGCATACTATGCTCATGATAAATCGTTAATGGAAGAAGCTGAAAAAGCAGAGATAAAAATTGTTAGAACCGATGGTAAGGATCCGAACTCGTTACTTGCAAATCGTGGTACGGTTAAAATGCCGCGCGAATCAATCAGAAAGCTTTTCGGTAGGGCAAGTAAAACAGTTTTTATTCCGGATAACAAAAAATTCTGGGCGAATAAAGCGTATAAAGTTGCAAAGAAAATTTTATCGGAAGATGAATTCGATATGATCTTTGTTTCGGTTCCACCGTTTTCTCAATTTCAAATGGCGGTAAAACTAAAAATGAAATTCGATATACCTTTAATTGTTGATTATCGTGATTCCTGGCTGGACAATCATTTCGCATTTTATCCGACACCATATCACAGATGGAAAAATAAAAAATTGGAATATGCCGCTCTTCGATATGCCGATAAAGTAATTGTTGTTAACAGAAAGATAAAAGAGAAGCTTTTAAGAAATTATCAGTTCCTATCTTTTGGAGATGTGGAGATAATTCCGCACGGATTTGACTTGGAAGATTTTAATAATGTTAAACCGATTAAATTTAAAGAAAGAAAACTTAGAATTTTATATTCCGGTATTTTTTATGAGAATATTACACCAAAATATTTTCTAAAAGCATTCAAAGAATTATCCGAAGAAAGACCTGACATTACCGAGAATATAGAACTTCACTTTATCGGACATTTCAGAAAAGAAAATAAGAAACTTGTAAAGAAATTAAAACTGTTTGAATCCGTTATAGAACACGGATATCTCTGTCATAAGGAAGCGGTTAGATATCTGTTATCGATGGATGTTTTGTGGATGATGCTTGGTGAAGGAAAGAGTATGAATATGGTGGCAGCCGGTAAATTGTTTGAATATTTTGGAACAAGGAAGCCGATAATTGGATGTGTGCCGGAGGGAGCATCCAAAGTTGCGTTAAAAAATTACGGAGCTTCGTTTATTACAAAGCCAAGTGATATTAAAGCAATAAAGGATGTCTTTGTTAAAGTATATAATCTTTTTCAGAGAAATGCATTGCCGACTCCGAATGAGGAGTTTGTAATGGAACATGAAAGAAAACATTTAACACACAGATTAGTAAAAGAATTTCAATTTCATTTAAAGGAAATTTCGTAATGAATGTAGCAATAATTGGTTCCGGTGGTAGGGAGCATGCCTTAGCTTACAAAATCAAACAAAGTAAAAAGTTAGATAAATTATATATCATTCCGGGAAATGCCGGTACTTCCGAATTGGGAGAAAATATCTCGTTAGATGTCAGTGATAAAGAATCTGTTGTGCAATTTTGTAGGGAGCACGATATAGATTTAGTCATTGTCGGACCGGAAATACCTTTGGTGGATGGTTTAGCTGATGTTTTACGAGAAAATAGTATAAATGTTTTCGGACCGAATAAAAATGCGGCGATGATTGAAGGAGATAAGTCTTTCTCAAAAGATTTGATGAGGAAATATAACATTCCAACTGCGGAATATAAAACATACGATAAAAAAGATTACTTAAAATGTATAACGTATTTGGAAAGCACAAGTTATCCTACGGTAATTAAAGCCTCCGGGTTGGCTGCCGGTAAAGGAGTTGCTATTTGTAACAACATTGATGAAGCAAAAAAATACGTTGACCAATGTTTTAAAAATAATCTTTTCGGCGAATCAAGTGATGTCTTGGTGATAGAGGAATTTCTTGAAGGACAAGAAGCATCGGTATTTGCAATAACCGATGGCGAGGATTATGTGTTATTACCTCCAGCGCAAGATCATAAGCGTCGTTATGATGGAGACAAAGGACCAAACACCGGTGGAATGGGAGCATATGCTCCGGCTCCGTTAGTAACTGACGAAGTATTGAAAAGAATTGAAGACGAAGTAATAATTCCAACAATAAAAGCAATGAAGAGTGAAGATAGAGAATACAGTGGTTGTCTTTATGCCGGTTTAATGATAAAAGACGGAAAACCGAAAGTAGTCGAATTCAATTGCCGGTTTGGTGATCCTGAGACTCAAGTTGTGCTTCCGATAATCGAGGGTGATCTTTTGGAATTATTATATTCTGCGAGTGTTGGTAAGATTAATAAAGAAGCGGTTTATTATGGTGGTAAAACATCAGTGTGTGTTGTTGCCGCATCAGACGGATATCCCGGAAGTTATAAAAAAGGCTATGAAATTACCGGTTTAGAAAAAATGCCGAGCGGAGTCGAGGCATTTCATGCCGGGACAAAATTAGACGGCGATAAAATCGTAACAAACGGCGGTAGAGTATTAGCCGTCTCCTCAATAGTTGAAAGCTCTGACATTAAACAAGCAAAAGCACTTGCATATAAAGCATTAGAACAAATTCATTTCGAAGGTATGGTTTATAGAACCGATATTAGTGATAAGGCGAATATTTCTGGTTAACCAACTATCTTGAAAAACGTTTTTCAATATAGTTTTACCAATAGTATTTCTCACTTTTATATCACTGAATATAGCAACTTGTAAAATAGATTGCTTAATTTGTCATAAGACGGATGGACAATCTGTTATTCCAAACGTAAATTGCAAGCAATCTATGTTACTTATGATTCATAAAATCTTAATCATAATCTTACTCTTAATCTTAATCACATACTCAGAAAAGACTATAATTACGCTAATAGCTCACAATGTAAAAAACTTTAGCTTATAAAAAATATTTGTAAGAATAATGATAATTTTTTAAGTTATTTCCATAAAAAACTTGACTTTGATTCGTTATTATTAAAAATGGGTCTCTCCCAAAAGTCGTTTTTCTATTTTGTTCACAAGGTCCTTCAAAAATGACTGATTGGAAAAGCCCAAAGAATAAGTGAAAATTCTTTTGGAGGCCTGTTATGAAGACAAGATTAACTGTTTTAGTTTTGTTTTCTGTTTTTCTTTTAGCATCGTGCAAGGAAGATTCAAATCCAGTCTCACCACCGGAAAATACTGAAAAATTAGTATTAAATGAAAAAGCAAAAGTATTCAATGACAATGATTTTAATACTTACGTTCAATCGTTTTCCAAAGACTCTACTCAAATTGTTTTTGATGCTTCAGTTAAAAACAAATATTCATTTAAGCCCGGTGATATTATTATTAGTACGGAAGGAAGAGGTTATATTGCAAAAGTAACTGGGATTCAGGATAGTGGTAATGTAGTTACGGTTAACATAACTGACGGCTCGGTTTGCGAAGCGTTTAAGCAAGCTCATTTGCAGTTCAATAAATCTTTAGACTTTACGCAAGAAGGTGTTGAATACAAACTTAGAAAAGGGGTAAAACTTATTTCTGTTAAAACAGTTAAAAGAAGATCGAAGATCGATAATACAAAAGATATTAATTCTTCCGAATCAACTTTTGATATTTTGTTATATGATTTAGATGGAAATCCAGATACAGAAAACGATCAAATCAAACTTACACTTAATTTAATATTATCTCCGACTATTTCGGGAGATATAATTATCGAAAATTCCGACATCAAAAAAATGCTTATCGAATATCAATTTGAGGAAGAGTTAGAATTATCACTTAATGTTCCGTTAGGGGCGATAAGTGGAGAGTTGGATAAATCGTTAAAAAAATCTTTAGGAGAAATCGTTTTTCCCACATTTACTTTGGGAGCAATTCCCGTTACGATTACTCCGGCGTTAGAATTAAACTTGGGAACGGAATTAAAGTTAAGTAGCGTTTTAACGATGGGAGCGACTCAAAGTTACACTTATACATTTACAATGAATTATCTCGGGAATAATCAATGGGAAACCAGTGAGGAGCATACTACTGATTTTGGTTATAACGAACCAACTATCACTGCCGGTTTGGAAGCAGAAGCTTATTTAAAACCGCTTTTCCTCTTAAAAATTTATCAATCACTTTCACCATATTTATTTGCAAAACTTTACACCAAATTTGAAGCTAAAACCGATATGGAGCCTTGGTGGCGTTTGTTTGCCGGTCTGGATGCTGGCGCGGGCATAAAAATGAAAGTATGGAATTTTACTCTTTTTGATTTTCAAACGAATCTTGTTTCACTTGAAAAACAGATTGCACAAGCCGAAAGCGAAAAGAGCGATTATATTACCGTTACGAATCCATCATCAATAACGGTTTGGCATCGTGGTGAATCTGATGTCCCGATTGAATGGTCGAAAGGAAATGTTAGCGGAAATGTTAAAATTGAACTGTACAATGTTGATGATCTTTACACAGTAATTAATAATTCGACTCCTAATGACGGCAATTACAGTGACTGGGATGTTCCGGAAAATATGACAACAGGGCACGGGTTCAAAGTTAAAATTACATCGCTTGAAGACCCAGACAATTATGATTTTAGTCCTGCTTTTGAAATCTCATCAGAAGGGAATAATCTTCCACCTTATATTGCATCGGAACCGTTCCCTGTAAACTTTTCCGAGGAACAGTCAATATACACAACCCTTACATGGCAATGCTCTGATCCCGACAATGATCCGTTAACTTACAAAGTCTATTTCGGAACAAATGATTCACCTTCTTATAGAACGACCATTACTTCTTCAAATTATTTCCCAGGTAAACTACAACCGAACACTACGTATTTTTGGAGAGTAGATGCGGTGGATAATCATGGGCATACAACAGAAGGATTGTTGTGGCAATTTACAACTGGTAATGCTGGAGACAACGGCATTTTATTCTATTATGTAAACGCTGGTAATTTTATTTATGGAGAGAACAATGAGACAAGAACAATTGACTACGATTATCAAATAGGCGAGTATGAAATTACTAATATTCAATATGCAAATTTCTTAAATGAAATGTGGATTAATGGGGAAATATCACTTGCCTCAGATTCCAACAGCGTTGACGGATATTATGAAGGGGACGAAAACTTTCCACCAGGAATATACGCATATTATGTTCTAAGAGTTAACGACGGGAGAATAGCGCTTGTCAATAATCATTTTGTTGTGCAGAACGGTTACGCAAATCATCCAGTTAATTATGTTACATGGTTTGGTGCTCATGCTTTTGCACAACATTACGGGTTGAGCCTTCCGACAGAAGAGGAATGGGAAAAAGCAGCGAGAGGAATGATTGGAGGTGTCTATCCTTGGGGAAACGGTAATATTAGCGGTAATATTGCAAATTATCTTAATAGTGGTGACCCTTGGGACAATGGTACAACCCCGATAGGATATTATAGCGGGGCAAACGGGAATGCAAATAATGCTTCTCCTTATTCGGCTTTTGATATGGCAGGTAATGTAGCCGAGTGGACAAATTCATTTTATCTTTCATACGATGCTAACAGAGTAATTCGCGGGGGTAGTTGGAACGACAATCCTGAGGACTTAAAGACTTATCAACGTATTCGTAAAGATCCACTCGATGGAAGTCCGTATATTGGGTTTAGATGCACTAAAGGATCACCTAATGCTAATCGACCACCAAATAAACCGCATGACCCGATTCCAGAAGATGGTTCCTATACTATGTCAAATGTGATTACATTAAAGTGGGAATGTGAAGACCCGGATAACGATCCACTTACATACGATGTTTATATTGGAACTACGGAAAATCCCTCCTTAATTGTTTCAGGCATTAGTGAAAATAGTTATTTCCCGGATACACTAGATGCCGATCAAACTTTTTATTGGAAAATTGTTGTCCATGATAATTACGGACATACGGTAGAAGGGGACGTATGGAAGTTTTCTACTACTTGCAGCACTGGAAACCATTCTCCGAATCAAGCCAGTTCGCCTTATCCTCCAGATGAAAGTTCAAACATTCCACTTGATATCCAACTGAGTTGGAATTGTTCCGATCCGGACGATGATCCGATTACATATGATGTGTATTTTGGAACGGAAATCAATCCGCCTTTAATTGCTCAGAACGTATCTGAAAAAAGTTATACGCTTCCTCACCTTCAACCATTTACAAGTTATCGTTGGAAAATTGACGCTAGAGATAGTAAAGGTGCGTTGACGACTGGTATTGAATGGCATTTTACAACAGGCGATTCCGGTACTGTTAATTTTGAGTGGATAGAGATCCCTGCTGGAGATTTTACATTTGGAGAAGGCGATACAATTAAAAATATTCCTTATGATTACAAAATCATGAAATATGAGGTTACTAATAAGCAATACGCAGAATTCTTAAACTCAGCTTTAGCTGATGGATTGATCGACTTAAACACAAAAGGTCATTACGAAGGAGACCTCGGATATCCGGAAGGAGATTACTATTATTATCAAGGATCGGAAATCCAATGGAATATAGATGATAAATTGTTTTACATTACGGAAGGGAAGGAAGATATTCCAGTAGTGGATGTTACATATTTTGGCGCTCATGCATTTGCTAAATACTATGGATTGGAAATACCTACTGAAGAAGAATGGGAAAAAGCCGCACGCGGAAATACCGGTTACGACTATCCTTGGGGTGATTCTCCTCCAACTTGTGGACAAGCTAATATACAAGGATGCAACGGACAATTAATAGATGTTGGACAGACAACTGGATTAAGTCCTTATGGTTGTTATGATATGATAGGGAATGCCAAGGAGTGGGTAAATACTTATTGGGTTGGAGACTGGAACTATAGGAAAACAAAAGGAGGTTGTTATCTAAACGGTGGAACTGATTTGCCGGCATGGCGACATGGAGTAAGAGAAAGCGGAAACGAATATTTTGGTCTTGGATTCCGTTGTATAAAAAAATAATGAGCGGATCAGTTATACTGATGTTGATAAAAATACTTTTGACTTAACACAATATTTTAAGAAAAATAAAATTTAGTGAATTTGATAACTACTATCCCGGAGGCCATTGCATTCTTCTTCCGCCTAGTAGATGGAGGTGAAGGTGATAAACTTCCTGCCCGCCATTGTTACCGCAGTTAAATACCAAACGAAAACCATCTTCAGAAATCCCTTCATCTTTTGCAATTTTATTTGCAACATCAATCATCTCACCAAGCAAAGCGCCATGTTCTGCACCGTTCAATTCGCGGACGGTAGGAATCTCGATTTTCGGGATTATCAAAATATGCGTAGGCGCTTGTGGATTAATATCACGGAATGCCAAGATATTGTCATTTTCAAATACAATATCTGCCGGAATTTCTTTTCTGATTATTTTTGAAAATATTGTTTCGCCCATAATATTTTCCTTTTTTATTTAATCTAATTATTACTAAAATATTGTCAATGTAGTTGTAAAACTGATTGCTTTGTCTGTCATGTGACGAATGGGCAATCTGTTATTCTAAACGCAGATTGAAAGCAATCTACGTTACTTATAATTCATAAAATCTTAATCTTAATCATGCTCTTAATCTTACTCCCCAAAAGAACTTAATCTTACTTTTAATCTTACTCCCCAAAAAACTTTATTCCTTTTCAATATTGTACTTCTTCATTTTATTATACAAATGACTTCTCTGTATCCCCAGTATTTCTGCGGTCTTGCTGATGTTCCAATTGTTCAACTGTAATTGTTTCAGTATAAAAGCACGTTCGGCTTTTTCCTTAAATTCTTGAAACGAATTTGTCACGTTTAAGAAGTCATCGGTTTTTGCTGTTGAATCCGGTAGGAGAGCGGAAATATCATTTGCTGAAATTTCATCTTTTGGAATCATTATAATTATTCGTTCGATGATGTTTTTTAACTCGCGTATATTACCCGACCATTGCATGTTTTTCAAAAGTTCTATTGCAGAATCGTTGAACTTGACTAATGGAAAATTATTTTTTCTGCAAATTGTTTTTACAAAATGATCAATCAGTAAAGGAATATCTTCTTTTCTTTCTCTTAACGGTGGAATGGTTATAGGTATTACATTCAGTCTGTGAAAAAGGTCTTCTCTGAAATTTCCGTCTTCAATTTCTTTCGCAAGGTCTTTGTTGGTTGCCGTAATTATACGCACGTCAACATCAATTTTGTTATTTCCTCCAACTCGCTCAATCTTTCCATCTTCAATTGCACGCAGTACTTTTGCTTGTGCTTGCAGACTCATATCACCAATCTCATCAAGGAAAAGAGTTCCTTTATTTGCCGCTTCAAACTTACCTATTCTTTTATTCTGCGCTCCGGTAAATGCACCTTTCTCATGTCCGAATAATTCCGATTCAATCAACTCATTTGGAATTGCTGCGCAATTAACTTCAACAAAGGGTTTATCGGCACGGTTGCTTTGACGATGAATTTCACGTGCGGCTAATTCTTTACCCGTACCGTTTTCTCCGGTTATCAATATGCGAGCATCAGATTTCGCAACACGACTGATCGTTTGTAAAATTTCTTGGAATGCTTTACTCTGTCCGATCATTGTCTGCTCGGTTTCAAGATCCTTTTTCAGATTTTTATTCTCTGTTATAAGATTTGTTCGCTCGCACGCATTCCTAACACTAATAAGAAGTTTCTCCCTGTCAATCGGTTTTTCGATAAAATCAAATGCACCAAGCTTAGTGGCTTTTACTGCATTCTCAAGACTGCTGTGAGCGGAGATCATTATCACATTGATAATTATATTTTTATTCTTGATCTCGTTTAGCACCTCAAATCCCGTCATGTTTGGCATTTGAATGTCGAGCAGAAGAACGGAATAATTGTTGTACTCAAGATTTTTCAATCCCTCTTTTGCATCGGTGAAATAATCGACCTTGTAATCCTCATACTCAAGGATCATTTTTATGCTTTCGCAAATTTCAATTTCGTCATCTATAATTAATACGGAGTTCATATTAGTAACTATAATTTAGTTTAAAGAAAGTGTAAAGCTTAAATGCTTCCGAAGGTAAGTAATCTTCATCGTCTTTTAAATGCCTACCGAAATGATATCCGAGATAGTTAGCAATAAAATCACGATGATCAATTGTTCCTTCTACTTTGAAAGCATCTTCAAATAACTCTACTAAAATACTCAGAAATTTTGAAATATTGAAAATAGTTACAGAGTAAGAGAAGAAAGCGTTCCCGAAAAAGTGAGCTACTTTATCCTTATCGCCAAATTTTGTTTGTGGCGTATCAATAAAAACTTGGCCCGGTAAGCGATTAATTTTCTTTTTCAGAGTACCTTCAGGTCCGGAAGGAAGTTTTGCTCCGAGTTCTATATTGGTAAAAGGAATATGGAGAGGCATTTTACTGAAAGGTAGAGTCGCGAATGTAAGAGTAAGCAAAGCCTCGTCAATTGCGCCGTTATGAAAATGCACCGCTCTTAAATATAAAGTATCAACCAAATCCAAATCGGTATTTGTTTGTTTTAGCGAGTTGAATTCATCTGACAATATGAAGTTGACCATATAAGCTATTCCATCTTCAAGATCTTTTTCTACAAATACTTGCGCATGAAGTTTGGAGTAAATCAAAAGAGTGAATAATAATATTTTTGCAATATATCGTAACATCATATATAATTTTGATAATTAATAATTATGTTTTATTGTTCAAATTTAACAAATATTTCAACGGACTTTTTATGAACAGATTTAAAATATTATACGGGCTTTTTATTGTGATGATTTCTTCATCACTTTTATTAGCGCAGACGGGTAACTTTGATACGCATATAATTGATTTGAAAGGGGAGTTAAGTAGTGATGATGCATATCAAGATAACTTCGGTAGATTTGATGCATACCAACTGAACCTGCAGGAAGGAGATTTTATCAAATTAAAATTAACGGCAGAATTTTTCCCGCTAATAACAATCGTTAGTCCATCAGGTAAACATGAAATTGCATTTCCGGATAATCAAAATCCGGAAGTAGATTTGGGGAAAGAGATTAAGGAAACCGGTAAATGGTATATCTATATTGCAGGTGATAGCACTGATGTTGGTAAGCATGAACTTAAATTGTGTTATGTTGCAGAAAATACTCGGATGCTTTCACCAGATGCTGATATATGCAAAATCGCTCAATTCTTATTAGCACACTCCAACACAGCATTTTTCTATTATCGCGAAAAAGAATGCAACATTAAAAACGGAAGTTGGGATGTTACTTTACCGAATCAGAATTTATTTGATAACGCGGAAGTAAAGATAAAAGGTAACCTGGCAAGCATTGTTCTTGAAGGAAACGGAAACAAGAATAAGTTCGGGGAAATGTCGTACAAAATATCGGAATGTCTTTCGGATGATTGGATTGAAAAAGGAACCGATAACCAAACGACCTTTAAGGAAAGCAGTGGGGCAAAAAAAATTAAAATAAAATATGAAGACAGTAAAATTATGTTGACTGTTTCTAACTCGATAGAGTAAATAAGAATGCCCGCTGAAAAGCGGGCATTTAAAATTTAAATTTGCTAATAAATCAAATTACTTTTTATCCTGGTCGCGAACTAAAGGAATATTTTGTGTCCTTTGTTGCTTTATCATAAGTGAGATACGAGATTCTATTTGGAAAAACTTACCAACAATTTTAGCTGGTAATACCTTAGACATTTTCTTGAAATACTCTTCATCCAAGTCCAGTTTGTTTCTTCTTAGTTCAATTGTCTTGTAAACCAACTCAGTAGCTTTTTTATCACTCAAGTCGTAATAGTTCATTAAGTAATCTTCAATTATACCTACTTCAGCATCAATAATTTTATCTGCTTCGACTCTGAATTCATCATATAATGGCCAAAAAACTTTTGCCTGTTCCGGTGTTAAGTCAAGATGTTCTTTAACCAAATTCCTTGCTTGTTTATTAACATCCTTTTTATAAATGTCAATATCTGACTGTTTGAAAAATTGAGCGTTTACATTTGAAATAACGAATAAAGCGAAAATACTAGTTAATAATAATTTTTTCATGAGGTCCTCTCTCTTTTTTTTAATACTATAAAATAAATATACACAAAATTAAATAAAAATACATAATATCCTTTTAATCTTTTACCTTTATCATTAATATTGCCGCGACAAGGAAAGAAACGCCACCCAATAATAATGCATAAATTGCTTCGCCATTGAAAAGATCTTTTACAAAAAATCCAAGAATAGCTGCGGCAGTTATTTGAGGAATTACGATAAAGAAGTTGAAGATTCCCATATAAACACCCAACTTATTTTGTGGAAGGGAACCTGTTAAAATTGCATAGGGTATGGCAAGAATAGAAGCCCAAGCCAACCCGATACCTAATTCGGATATTATTAAAAGATTAGGATCTTTAAAAATATAAAATGAACCCAAACCAATTGCACCGGCAATCAAACTTATGGAGTGGACATATTTACGTGGAATTCTTTTTGACATCCAAACCAGAAGGAATGCCATAATAGCGGCAAAGCCATTATAGACAGCCATTAAAACTCCAACCCAATCAGCTCCTTCGTTATATAACACAGACGAAGTATCAACTGCACCGTAAATATGTTTTGTTACAGCTGGAGTTGTGTATATCCACATTGCAAAAAGAGCAAACCATGAAAAGAATTGAACAACTGCTAATTGCTTCATTGTCGAGGGCATTTTATATAAATCGTTAATTACTTCAACAAATCCTGAATCAGTTTTTTCATTGGAAGTTAAGTAACCCGCTATTAATTGTACTATACCAAATGCCATAATGCCAAGGAAAAATAATAAAAGTCCGTAGTCCATATAAATGAACAGTTTGAAAATTAAGTAAGAGATTATACCGACGGCAATCCATGTTATTCCGTTTTTGTAAAGTTTCTGTTTATTTATATAGGAAGCTTGATTTTCAGAAGTATTAATAGCGTTATTATTTTCAGAATCAAACGCTACCAATTCTTCCGGTGAATATTCTTTCGTCTTGATGACAGTCCATAACACAGCTAAGAAAAATACAGCGCCACCAATGTAAAATGAAAACTTTACAGAATCTGGGATTACTCCTTCTGCAGCAGTATTACTAATGCCAAGCCAGTTGGTCATAATGTAGGGTAGGGCAGAAGCGACAATTGCACCTGTTCCTATGAAAAAACTTTGCATTGAAAACCCAACTGTTCTCTGCTCAGGAGGTAGCATGTCACCAACAAAAGCTCGGAAAGGTTCCATAGAAATATTTATGGATGCATCCATTATCCATAACATTCCGGCGGCAACCCAAAGTACTGGAGAATTAGGCATTATGAATAATGCGATTGATGCGAGAAGAGCGCCGACAAAGAAGAACGGGCGACGGCGACCAAACTTGTTCCATGTATTATCGCTTAAATGACCGATTATTGGCTGGACGATCAGACCGGTAACAGGTGCGGCGATCCATAAAATAGGAATTTCATCAATGCTGGCACCAAGTGTTTCAAATATTCTACTTACGTTTGCATTTTGAAGCGCAAACCCAAATTGTATTCCCAAAAATCCGAAACTCATGTTCCAGATCTGCCAAAAACTTAAAGTTGGTTTTTTCATAATTTTCTTTTGAAGTGATTTTATAATTCTAATATATAAAAAGTTGAATAGTTTTATTTATCTAATTAGTATGTAAAATACAAATTAAATAGAATCCATATAAAATAGATGTTAGATGATATATGTCTCATCCATTTTGAAGCGGAATGAGTTTTAATATGGATATAATATAATAGCCCTCGGATTAAACGAATTGAACTGATAATCACGAACTATTTATAATTATAAAAAACCGTAACGTAGATTGATAAGCGAAGCGATCAATCTGTGTGTTGCATACAAACAAAATTATACCGCAGAGACACAAAGCCGCAGAGAGATTTTTATTTGTTTTATAATAAAATCCCGATGGGATTTATACAATTCTCTTTTTGTATTTTCTATAATAATACAATCCCTACGGGATTGTTCGTTGCATTGAACGAAAATCTTCGTTCCTCAAACCAAACGATACACAACGTAAGGATGGGGGGCATCCCGCCAAGTCGGGACAAGTTGCTCCATCCATTGCGAGACCGTCCGAACACATAACACATATTTAAAGTCCCCTCTTGGGAGGGGATTTAGGGGTGGGTTGAGAAATAATGTAGAGCGAGCTTTAGCTCGCTCAGATGTACTTGAATATTTTCATTTTAAAAGGAGCGCATGATATGGCGTTTCCTACATTTACAATGTAAAAACAATTGCCACGACATTTATGTCGTGGAAGGAAAAGAACCAGAACAATAAGGGCTTTAGCCCATAATGTTTAGGGTTAATCTATCCCCGATATGCTTACACGTCTTGGATGGGAATAAAATTCCGTAGGAATTTAATTATAAACACAAACCGTAACGCAGATTGATAAGCGAAGCGATCAATCTGCGTGATGCATGTAACAAAAACATACCGCAGAAATGTTATAATAAAATCCCGATGGGATTTATACAATTTTCTTTCTGCATTTTCTATAATAATACAATCCCTACGGGATTGCTTCTTGTAGGGAACGAATATTTTCGTTCTCCAAAACAAAAGGTCACAATGTAAAAACAATTGCCACGACATTATGTCGTGGAAAGAAAAGGACCAGAAAAAATAAGGGCTTTAGCCCACAATGTTTAGGGGTGAGTTGGGAAATATTGTAGAGCGAGCTTCAGCTCGCTAAGATCTCTTACATTGCTATTAGTATTATTTTGTAACTGAGGCCTCTAAGGTTTTCAAGATCTTGGATGTATTTTTTTAAAATTGGAAAATATTAAAACACAAGGTCCAGTTGTAAACTAATTCTATTATCTAAGTTTCCCGGGATTAAATTGTACCCCGAACTAATGAATTTATCGTTTGGTTTGTATAACTCGGAATATTTAAGAGACAACTGAATTACCTTAAATATTCTATATCTCAGCAGAAAATACCATCTCATACCAGTTCCAAATAAAGCCATATTATTCATTACTCCGGTTAAGTCATTTTCAAATTCATAGATCCTGGATGCATAAGAATCCGTTTGGAAGAATATAAATCTTCCATACAACGTAAGATTGATTGGTAGTCTTACTTGAACGTCTTGAAATAGTAAAAATCCAGTTTCATTTCTTGATGTTTGGTCAACAGATAAATAAAGCAATTCCAGTCTGCTTCTTAACCGCAACGATTGATTTACCTGGTATGAAACTTCACCTCTAATTTTTTGTAACCGTTGCGATACCAGTAAATTTTCCCTTTCAACAATTCCAATAACTTCCTTTTTCTCATTGAAATATCTAATGTAAAAATGAATACCCTTTGAAAATCTGTTAGCATAACTGAGTGAAAGTTCGTTACCATTGCTTGGTAGAGGAATGTACTTCGTAGGATTGGGATATTTGAATTGATCCAAGTAAAAGTTTATTTCACCAAATCCGGTCTTCCATTTGAAACCGGTATAAATACCAAATTCATTATTTGTTGTTGACTTTTCACCGAATCCATTCGCATAAAAACTGAAATAATCTTTGGGATAACTTCTTACAATTGCAGTGATTATGAAGTTTTTGACCAATGCGAGTTGAAGTGTATTGATGCTTGCGATTGAATTCTGAAAGTAAGATAACTCACCAATAAAAAAGATGTTTTTGATCGTTGCATCATAAGTAACAGAAGCGAACTCAAATCTATCGCCGTTAATTGAGGGATAATTACTTGGTTCGAAAATATGGTTGAAAGATTTCTGATAATAAAGAACACCTAAATTTACTTTATCGAAAAAATTATACGATAAATTTGCACCGAAAGTTTTGTCTCGTATATTTGCTACATTTGATAACTCATTTACAGTGCGATGAAAGCCGTCTTTTTTAATTGAACTAAAAATTGATCCTTGATAAAGAACTGCGTCCAAGTTCAGACTGGAATAAAAAGCGGTTAGGGATAAATTATTGATCTTCGTATTGACTGCAACACCTCGCAAAAAATTTGATTCACCGGAACTAGTGTAAGATGAAATATTCCTTCCTCTTTTGATTATCGAGTTGGTTGCATCACTACTTTTAGAGAAAGAATAAGGCGACCACATCGAAAGTCCTTGACCGAACTCCACAGTGTAATCTCCAATGATAACATGGGTTGATGGAATAAGGTTGTTTATACTTAGGTGAGCAGAGTAGAAATCCCAATACGATTTTTCACCGGCATCTTTTTCAATCAGTCCGCCCATGCTTATTTTGGGATTAACTTGAAACTTGATTCTGTTGTATGATTTTGTTGCAGAACCGGAATAGACAGTGTCAATGAATCCTTGTCGCTCTTGCAAGTCTTGTACAATTCTTGACCTAAATTTAAGGGAATACAATCCGATAAAAGGTTGTGCATATTCTTTTGATGGTTGCCTAACTGTAACAAAATATTTAAGAGTCCTGGAAAGGTTGGACGGTAAACCATCTATCATACTAAGTTCACTTGTAGAAAAGAATTTACCATGCTTTTTTCTGTATTTTACAATGTTATTTGCTGACTCAATACCCATAAAAGGAATTGTCATCAATTCTGTTTTAGTTGCTGTGTTAATATTGATTGGGTTTTCGAGTAATTGTTCTATTAAATCATATAGTTGGGAATCCTCTTTCTCAATAGTAGCTTCATCCAATACATTATTTAGAATATACTCGACCGTTATGGCGGAATCTTGCTGAGAGAAAAGTTGAATATTGAGTATAAACCAGAACAAAAATAAATGAATTATTTTATTCCAGAAATGCACTTTTAATTTATTCCTAAGTAATTACGAATCCTTTTACTTCGTGATATATTACCACCAAATTGTATTATCACACCAAACTGATGAGTGAGACCGAGATCTTGGTGATTGAATATTGCATAGTCAATTTCAAATAGTGAGTAGTTTATTCCAATGCCTGCAGAAAAAGAAGATGGTTCGTTCATTGCTCCTAATCGTAAGTTGATATATTTTATTATCTCATAGTCAATTCCAAATCTGATTGAAGCATTTCTGTCAAGTTCTTTTTGTATTGATGCATTGAGAGAGACAATTTCTAAAAGATCGTAGCTGATACCAAAATCCATTACAACAGGAATCTGGTCTTTTTCATTTCCGAAAGATGCCCTAGTAAAATTATCTATCATGAAACCAATACGCCAATTGCTTGTTAAATATGCAAGTGCACTAATTGAAAAACTAAGCGCACCATCGGTACCATATCCTTCAATCTTTAGATTATGATATTTTGCCGATACTCCGAAAAAGAATTTATTGGATAAATTGTAAGCGTATGACAATAAAAAATTACTTTCACGATACAGATCAAATCCGTATGTTGTAAATGCAATTGCGAATGATCCGATTTTTGTCGGTTCGTGATAAACAGCGGCACCGTTAGCTAGTTTGCTTAATCCGAAAGGGGAAGGGGAGTAGTAAATTCCAATTTCCCGCCAATTTTGTTGAGCGATTCCGGATGGGTTGATGAAAATTGAAAAAACATCATTAGCAAGAGCAACAGTTGAGTGGGATAAGGCAATTTGTTTTGCACCTGGATTTATTTGTGCAGAACTATTAAATTGAATAACAAGTAGAATAATTATTGTGAATTTAGTTAAATTCATTTTTTAATTACTCAAGTTTTAGGTTAAGATATTCAATTATTTTGGTTAAGTCAATTTTTATTAACAATAAGAGAAAAACTATGAAAAAACTATTAGTAGTTTTATTATTAGTAATTACTTATTCATCAAATTTTGGTCAGGAGCTGCAGGCAACCGTACAGGTAAATTTTGAACAACTGCAGACTGTTTATAAAGAAAATCTAGTTCCCTTCCAAGCACAGATTGAAGAGTATCTCAACAATACTAAATTTACTGGCGATACTTGGGAGTGGGATAAAATTCAATGTAATTTTAATATCTTTTTTACATCGGCTAATTCGGAAACTAATTATACTGCTCAGGTTGTAATCAATAGTTCAAGACCAATTGAAGGTTCTGATAACAGAAGTTTAATGCTGAGTGTAATGGATGGCAAGTGGTCTTTTGTTTATGAAAAGAATCAAAGCATGTATTTCAATCCAACATATTTTGATCCGCTTACGAGTTTCTTGGACTTTTACGCATTTCTAATTATTGCAATGGACTCAGATTCTTATGAGCCATTCGGTGGGAATTTTGCATTCCAAGAAGCGTTAAAAATTGCTGTACTCGGGAGTTCAAGCGGTTATGCAGATTCATGGTCGCTAAAGGCAGATAACTACAACAAAAGGGGTTTGGTTGAAGATGCAACAAGTGCAGCATTTCAAAAGATACGTCAAGATTTTTACGATTATCATTACAATGGTCTGGATGTTTTTAGCAAAGATAGAAATGCAACATATCATAATATAGTAAAGATGATCAACGATATTGCGAAAGTGAAAAAATCACTTAACCGCAGGAGTTCATACTTAACGGTTTTCTTCGATGCAAAGTCAGGTGAAATAATTTCCTATTTGCAAGATTATCCGGATCGTTCAATATTTAGAACTCTACAAAAAATTGATCCGGCACATACAACGAAATATCTTGAAGCTGAGAACCAATGACCCAGCAAAAGTTTATATATAATTAAAGCCAGTCGAAAGATTGGCTTTTTCTTTTTTATTTATACAAATAATACTTCTGTGATAATTTTCTGAATGATTCAATATCCTTATCCAAATATTTTCCCACATCGGCAACTTTGAAGTTTTTCATAAACTCTTTTCGTACTTTATCAGTTCCCATTGCTTTATCAAATGCACTTAAATGCCTTGAGTTTGTTTTTTCAAAAATGTTGTAATCAGGATACATCTCATGAAGTTCTTGTAATACATAAAGTTGAGTTTTCATTAAAGGAGCAGTCCGGTGATCTGTGATAAATACTTCCACGCCGGAAATCGTTTCACCTTTACTGAAAGCATAATAAGGAGTGTAGGATATAGGCATAAACCGTAATCCGTCTATTCTCAAATTGTTAAGTCTTTTCGCGAGTTCAATTCCATTAACGTTTTTATAGGCAAAAGTCTGGAAGGGAAGAGTATAACCAACGCCAATTGAAATTACATCACGCAACTCTCCGACAATACCTGACATTACATAGAAGAAAGGTGAATCCTTATGTGGAATATGTGGTGAAGTTGGGACCCATAGTAATCCGGTATCTTCAAAACTATATTTCCGTTTCCATTCTTCCATCTTAACTACTTCAAGATCACACATAACACCATCTGTAAGCATTCCTTGTTCGTTCAGTAATATGGCTAATTCTCCAACGGTTAAACCATAAACATAAGGGATTGGGAATTGTCCGATAAAAGAAAAGAAACCATCTTCAACTATATTCCCTTCAATTCTGTTTCCACCCAAAGGATTTGGACGATCGAGGACAACAACCTTTTTATTATAATCTACTGCGGCTTCCATTATCTTCCCTAGTGTGCTGATAAAAGTATATGAGCGGCAGCCGATATCTTGAATATCATAAACAATGATATCAACATCTTTTAACATTTCTCGATTAGGTTTTCTGTTTTTGCCATAGAGAGAATATACTGGAAGTCCGGTTACAGCATCGGTCGAATTATCAACTTTATCCCCGCCTTCTACATCTCCACGAATTCCATGTTCCGGTCCAAACAATGCAACCAGTTCAAAACCTTTCCCATTAAAGAGAATGTCAATTGTAGAATTGAGTTTACTATCAACGCCTGATGGATTTGTAACCAATCCAACTTTTTTACCTTGAAGTATATCAAAATTTTTTTCAGCAAGAACTTCAATACCGAGCTTTACTTTTGGATTTTGTGCAAACAATGAGCTGAATAATGTAATTATTAAGAGTAATGTATAAGAAATTATTTTTTGCATTATTGGTCCTTCGAGTAAATTATTTCGCCGTCTTTTATTGTAATTACATTTAAGTTTTTTCCTACATTATAAACAATTTCGGAATAATCCTTTGCATCGAAAACAGCAAGGTCAGCATTTTTACCAACTTCAATACTTCCTGTTTCTTCGGATATATCAAGAGCGTAAGCTGAATTTAATGTTACCGCAGTAATAACTTCTTCAATTGTCATATCCATCTTCAATGCGGCTAAACTCATTATTAAAGGAAGATTGGCAATATGCGAAGATCCTGGATTGAAGTCAGTGGCTAAAGCTACTATTGCATCATCGGCAATCAGTTTTCGAGCCGGGGCATATTTGTAATCTAAAAAGAATGAAACCCCGGGTAACAGAACAGCCACAGTGTCGGACGATTTGAATTTTATAATATCTTCATCTTTAAGCACTTCAAGATGGTCAACGCTTGTGGCATTTAATTTAAGCGCTATATCAAGTCCGTCAATGGAATTGAATTGATCTGTATGGAGTTTCAGCTTTAAGCCAAGATTATTGGCAGCATTGAATATCCTTTCAATCTGTTCAGCAGAAAAAGCGGTCGATTCGCAAAAACCGTCACAGAATTTTGCTAAGTTATGTTCGGCAACATAGGGTAGCATTTCATTTACAATAAGGTCAATATACTTTTCATGATCATTTTTATATTCTGGGGGGAAAGTATGTGCGCCAAGAAAAGTAGGTACAATATTTATCTTGAATATTTTATCCAACTCATTTATAACTTGAAGTAGTTTTATCTCATCGTAAAAACTTAATCCGTATCCGCTTTTAATTTCAAGTGTTGTAATACCTTGACTTATAAAATGCTCGACTCTCGGTTTAATTGTATCTACAAGTTCATCAAAGGAAGAATTACGCACAGCTTCAACAGTGTTAATAATACCACCGCCTTTTTTCGCTATTTGTTCATAAGTTAGACCTTGTAACCTAAGTTTGAATTCCTCAGCGCGTGAACCAGCAAATGCTGTATGAGTATGACATTCAATCAGACCTGGCAGAATTACTTTATCAGTAACATCAATTGTTTTATCAAACTCTTTGGGATCAACTGAGTTATTTTCTGCAATGCTTTGAATTTTTCCATCTTCAATAATGATGGAATGATTTGTTACAACTTCAATAGCATTCATCTTTTTACCACGCTTATAGAGGTTGCCATTCGCATTTACAGTAACAATTTGTGACGGATTTTTTAGAAGTGTTTTCATGATTTTATCAAACTTATGTTAAATACGTATATAAAAAGAATGAAACTTTAATATGCAAAAATTTTTGATAAGGAGTCAATTATTTAGTAGGTTTAAAAGTTAAATTTTTTATAAAAATGGACTTTTTAGAATGGCTTCCCCCAAAAAATTAAAAATATTATTTGTAACTTCTGAAGTTGTACCTTTCGTTAAAACCGGCGGTTTAGCCGATGTTTCATCAGCATTACCACAGAAATTGCAAGAATTAGGACATGAGGTACGTATTGTACTTCCTAAGTATGGTGCTGTTGATGAACGACGATTTAAGATACATGAAGTAGTAAGATTAAAAGACCTTACAACAACTATTGGTAAAAAAGAAGTTACATTTTCACTGCGTTCCTCATTTTTAGTGGGAAGTAAGGCTAGAGTGCAAATTTACTTTTTGGATAATCAAGAGTATTTTAGCAGTCGTCATAGTTTATATAACGATAAGCAAACCGGAAAAGAATTCAAAGATAATGATGAAAGATTCATACTTTTATCAAAATCGGTTTTTGAACTTGTAAAAAAACTTGGCTGGGTACCTGATATTATTCATTGCAATGATTGGCAGACCGGCTTGATTCCAGTTTATCAAAAAACTATCTATAAAGATGATGAATTATTAAAGAATGTTAAAACTTTGATAACAATTCATAATATTAACTCACAGGGTGTTTTTCCAAAATCATCATTCCAGAAAACCGGTTTACCTGAAAAATTAAGTAATGACAAAGATCTGTTCTTAAACGGTAAATTGAATATGCTTCATGCGGGATTAAAATATGCCGATGCGATTAGCACTGTGAGCGAGACTTATGCAAAAGAGTTGTGTAAAATTCCCGAAGCAAGCGCTGGTCTCAAAGATGATTTAACAAAACGTAAGAAAGATTTCTTTGGTATAGTTAACGGAATTGACCCGCTGGTTTGGAATCCCGAAAAGGATAAGAAGATTCATAAAAAATTCACCGTTAAGAATATAGAGAAAAAATTAGTAAACAAAGAATTTATAGAAGAGAAATTCGGTTTTGATTTTGATCCGGATATACCATTGATCGGAATGATTTCAAGATTGGATGATAATAAAGGTTTCGACATATTGAAGAAGGCATTTAAGGAATTAATGCAGTTGGATTTACGTCTTGTGATACTTGGAACCGGGGATAAAAAATATCAGAAGTTTTTTGAAGATGCTGCAATGAAATATTCCGATAAGTTTGCTTGTTATATTGGTTTCGATGATGATATTGCTCATCAGATTGAAGCCGGTGCTGATATGTTCTTGATGCCTTCAAAATATGAACCTTGTGGATTGAATCAGATGTACAGTTTAGTGTATGGAACAATCCCAATTGTGAGAGAAACCGGTGGTTTAGCTGATACAGTTGAAAATTTTAATCCAAATAGTAAAAGCGGAAACGGAATTGTCTTTAAAAAATATGATGAAAAGGAATTAGTTAAAGCTGTAAAAAAAGCCCTAGCCTTATTCAAAGATAAAAAGGCATGGGAAAAATTGATGAAGAACGGAATGAAGTCTAACTTTACTTGGTTAAAGTCCGCAAAGAATTATGTAAATGTTTATAAAAAAATTCTCTCCTAATAGATTTAATGCAATCCGCGGCAGTATTTTTTGATCGAGATAATACATTGAACATTGACCCGGGTTATTTAGGTGACCCGGATAAGGTTGAATTGTTTGAAGGTGTTGGTGAAGGAATTTATAAGTTAAAGAATGAATGTGGGTTTAAAATAATTGTGGTTTCCAATCAGTCAGGAATAAGTCGTGGATTGTTAACACATAATAAGGTTGAATCGGTAAATAATAGGATTAACGAATTGTTGAAAGAATATAATACAACTATTGATGCGTTCTATTATTGTCCATATCATCCGGAATTTGACTCACCAGAAAAAACAGTATGCAGAAAACCTTCTCCACAAATGGTATTAAAAGCAGCGGAAGACTTTAACATTGATTTAAATAGATCGTATTTTGTTGGTGATTCTGAAAGTGATATTGAATGTGGAATCAATGCTGGTTTAAAAACAATTTTGATCAATTACGAAAATGATAACGAAAAAATTATTTCATTGAAAAAAAGAAATAAAACACCCAATTTTACAACCTGTATTTTTTTAAATGCGTGTGATTATATAATAGATGATTTTATGAGAGGAAGTTAAATAAATGCCTAGGTTTGTAAAAATAATTTTTCCGCTGCTGATAGTTTTGTTTTTAATCGGATGCAGTGAAGATCCAAACATAGTTGGTGTTGATCTACTTCCTAACAGTGATCACATGGATATCCTCCAAGCTAATAGTCTAGACGCAGATCTGCAACAGGAATCAAAGTATTATTTGGATAGTTTAAATTTAACCATATCTGATTTAATGCTTATCGGTAAGCATGATAATGTTGAATCCACTATGCTGATGAAGTTTTTGATCTTTTTACCCGATTCATTAAAAGATGCAATTAAAGATGGAACTTTACAAATACTTAGTTCAACAATGGAATTGGAACCGATCTATACTTTCGGCGATAAAGCAAGTCCGTTAGACTTTTCAGTTCATAAAATTAATTCTTCGTGGAGTTCATTAACTTTCACAAAGGATTCTTTAGCATATTTGGATTATGAAGACGTTGACAGAAGTTCTAATAGAGTTTATACGGATACATTGATAACGATGGACTTTGATACTGGCTTAACTCAAGAATGGTTTGAAGCCTCTGCCAATGAAGACCAAGCTTCTAACAAAGGGCTATATTTTAATTATACGGCTGGTAGTGATAAAATTATTGGCTTTCCCGCAATCTCATATGAAAATGAAGATAAATTAGCTAGGTTAAGAATTGTTGTTGAAGTGCCTAACAGCTTTATTGATACTGTGGTTGTTCAAGTTACATCCGATGTGCATGTAATAGATGGTGATTTACCGGTTGGTAATAGTGAAAATATATTTGTTCAAGGCGGACTTTCTGTTCATGCAAGTTTTAAAATAGATGTTTCTATGATACCGGATAATACAATCATTAATAAAGCTACAATAAGATTTTATTATGATGACACTGAATCTGTGGTAGGTACAAAACCATCGGATTCACTTGGTGTTGTTGCTTTATCCGACTGGGAAGATAACATAATGGATAGGACATTATCTCCAAAGCTTCTTACAAAGGATAGCACTTTTTATTCTGGTGACATTACTTCATATGTCCAACATTGGGTTTCTACACAAGAGAATAATGGATTACAGATATATGTTCTAAATGAATTATTCACGGTTAATAAAATTGCACTAAAAGGTTCATCAACTGCGGATAAAAATTTGAGACCATATTTAGAAATTATATATACCGCAAAAAGATAAAATAAATGAATAATAATTTAATTAAAATATTGTTTCTGTTTTTCGCGGTAAGTCAATTCCTCTTTGCACAAGGCGGTCCAATTTATTCCAGATATGGAATTGGTGATCAAATACCTTCACACACAGCGCGAAGAATGGGATTTGGCGACTTGGGTAGTGCGATAATTGATAAAGATTATGTTGATGGTTACAATCCGGCAAGTTGGACAAGTTTAACTCTTACTAGATTTGGAATTAGTGGTAAATTCCTCGGATCGAGTTATGAAGATAATAACAGTAGTGTTTATTACAATAACTTCATCTTTTCCGGTTTTACATTAGGATTTCCCATTTATAAAGATCTTGGTGTTTCTATGGCAATTGGGTTAATTCCTATTTCAGCATTAGGATATGAAATAGTAGAAAGTTCAAGTGATTCATTATTTGGCAATTTTACTAATAATTATAAAGGTTCGGGGTCATTATCTAAAATATTTATTGGTATGTCAACAATATTACCTTTCAAGTTTTCACTTGGAGGAATGTTTGAGTATTATTCCGGTACGAATCATTATTCTACTACTCGAGATTTTACTAATTCATCTTCATTTTCTAAGATTTATTACGATACACGATATAAATACTCAGGTTTAGGTACAACACTATCATTAATAAGCGGTAATATATTTGAATATTTTGATAAAAAGACAAATTTGGAATTTCGTCTTTCGGGTATGGCAAATTATGTCGCTAATTTAACTACGGATACAACATTAGTAACTGGAACATCTATTGGTGAATTAACTCCGAGAGAAGGAGAAGTAATTACTAAAATTCCAACAAAATACACTTTTGGGGCACTTTTTGGCTGGAATCATGAGTATTCGGTGCTTCTTGATTATGTCTATCAACCTTGGAATGAATACACTTTTGATGGTAAATATGAGAAAAATTTCAAAGAATTAGTGCGATATAGCCTCGGATTTCAATATAAACCGGTTGTTAGAAGTATGCACGCAACTTCTTGGGAACAGATGAGCCTCAGATGTGGTTTAAGCTATGAAGAGACTCAATACAGCTTTGAAGGAAATAATATTGATGCATTTTCAATCCATGCCGGTATTACTTTCCCATTTAGTGCTGTAAATTTAATAGATTTCGGTTTAGCATTTGGAATTAGAGGTAAAAAAGAGAATAATTTAGTTAAGGAACAATTTATAAAAGCTGCCGTAACTTTAAGTTTAGGCGAACTTTGGTTTCAAAGAGAAGAGAGATAATAACAAAAATGGAGTTAAAATTGAAAACTTTAACAACAACATTGCTTAGTTTACTTTTAATGATTGCTTTTACAAGTACAAAAGCAGAAACAACAAAATTCTATTCAGCGCAAGGGGATAGTGTTAACTTGTTAGCTGAGTTCAGTCTTTTTTATGAGTATTATAAAAACAAAGAGTATGAGAGTGCTGAACCTCATGGCTGGATTGTAATTGATAAAGATCCTAGTAAATTTTTGCAGTATAAACCTTTCAAAAAAATGGAAGATATTATTTTCTATCTTCACGACAGTGTTGCTACAACAGATGAACAAAAACAAGAGCTAGCGCAGAAAGCTTTAAAATTATATGATAGAGCTGTTGAAGTTGGTGCTAAGAATCCCGGTTATTTTATGCTGAGAAAAGCGTATGTAATTGAACAATGGACAGATGCTACTCCAGAAGAAAAAATTGACGCATATGTTAAAGCGCTTGAAAAGAATCCAGATGCAGATCCATTTTACAAAGATAGATTAGGTCTTCTCTATATCAAGAATGCAACCGAAGAGAACGGATATAAGATGAAAGCTCTCGATCTGTACTCAGCATTGTCAGAGGCTGATCCTGAAAACGATGTTTGGATATCCAGAATTGACGGCTTAGCGGAAAATATTGACGAGCTTGTTGACATTAGAAAAAAAGCTTGGGATTTGGATAAAGAAAATATGGAAAAAGCTTGGAAATATGCTGAGACATGCGGAAGAGCTGAGTATTACGAAAAAGCTATTGAACCAATGGAATTTTTGGTGAAGAAAGCTCCGGATGTTGTAACATATTGGAAAAAATTAGCTAGTTTATATCAAAAAGTTGATAGAACTGATGATGCAATAAAAGCTTACAAAACTTTAATAAAATTAGACCCTAATAACAGAGATAATTATTTCAACATTGCAATTATTTATCAGAAATTAGATCAATTATCAGTTGCACGTTCTTATTTACAAAAAGCACAGAAAGCCAGTTCAGAACCTTGGGATATGCCTATCTTTGTTGAAGCTCAACTTTATGAGCAAGCTGCAAGAAACTGTGGTAGTTTCGATTGGATGGATAAATGTGTTTATAAATTAGCTTCTGATACTTATGTTAAAGCTGCTCGTATTGGTGGTCCAATGTCTACTGCGGCTGTTGAAAGAGTTAAAGCTTTGGAAAATTCTGTCCCTCAGCAAGAAGATTATTTCTTCAGAAATTATAAATCCGGTGACGAAATTAAAATTACGGGCGGATGCTACGATTGGATCAATAGATCAATCTATGTTAAATAATTTATAATGCGAGATCAATAATGTTAAAATCTATTAAAGACGACAAAGAGATTTTTGATGTATTAAATCTTGAAATAGGTCGTCAACAGGATAATTTAGAATTAATTGCATCGGAAAATTTTGTGAGCCGGGCAGTTCTTGAAGCTGCCGGTTCCGTTTTAACAAACAAATACGCTGAAGGATATCCGGGTAAAAGATATTACGGCGGTTGTGAATATGTTGATATGGCTGAGGATATTGCACGAGAAAGATTGAAAAAAATCTTTGGCGCTGAATATGTTAACGTACAACCGCATAGCGGCTCACAAGCAAATATGGGTGTTTATATGGCGCTTCTGCAGCCGGGCGATACAATTCTTGGTCTTAGTCTTGATCATGGTGGACATTTAACCCATGGCTCGCCTGTTAATTTTTCTGGAAAAATATACCGAGCAGTTGGTTATCCGTTAAATAAAGAAACAAAAACTCTTGATTACAACATTATTGAAGATCTCGCAATAAAAGAAAAACCTAAGATGATAATTGCTGGTGCGAGCGCTTATTCTCGTGAATGGGATTACAGTAAATTCCGCGAAATTGCGGATAAGGTTGGTGCATTCTTACTTTGTGATATGTCACATCCTGCAGGATTGATAGCGAAAGGTTTACTTAATAATCCGTTACCTTATTGTGATGTTGTAACAACAACTACACATAAAACTTTACGCGGTCCTCGTGGCGGAGTTATAATGATGGGGAAAGATAGAGAAAATCCGCTTGGTATTAGGACATTAAAAGGTGATAGACTAAAACTAATGTCAGAACTTTTGGACAGTATGATAATGCCCGGTATTCAAGGTGGTCCTTTAATGCACATCATTATGGCAAAAGCTGTTGCCTTTGGCGAAGTACTTGATGATTCCTTTAAAGCATATGCCAAACAAGTTATGAAAAATGCTACAAAGCTAGCTGATGAATTAATGTCACACGGTTACGATGTGATTTCCGGCGGTACTGATAATCATCTTATGCTGGTCGATCTTACAAACAGAAACATAAGTGGTAAAAAGACCGAAGTTGCTCTGGGTAAAGCTGGCATTACAGTTAATAAGAACATGATACCATTTGATACTAAAAGTCCGTTTGTTACAAGTGGAATAAGAATTGGAACTCCGGCTGTAACAACCCGAGGGATGAAAGAAGAAGAAATGGTTATCATTGCTGACTTTATTGATAAGGCAATTAAGAACTACGAAGATGACTCGGTTCTTACATCAATCAAAGAAGATGTAAAAAATTTATGTGACAAATTTCCATTATATCCAGAATTAAATTAGCAAAATAATTGAGTACTGAAGAAGATAAATTATTAGAGGACGGCGAAGAAGAGTTAGAAGAAGAATCTGCTGAAATGACTTTTCTTGAACATCTTGAGGAATTGAGATGGCGTATAGTTTATTCTTTAATCGGTATTTTGATTGGTACGATTGTTACCTGGATATTTATCGATTTCCTTGTCGAAAGTATTTTATTAGTCCCTGCTAAAACAGCACAAATACATCTTCAAAATTTAAGACCGTTTGGACAGTTATTCTTATATGTACAAATTGCTATTATCGGCGGCATAGTTATTAGTATTCCCAATATTTTTTATCAAGTGTGGAAGTTCATTGCTCCGGCACTAAAAAAGAGTGAGAGGAAGTACATCACTTTAATCGTGATTTTTTCTACATTATGTTTTTTAACTGGTGTCGCATTTGCATATTATATAATGCTTCCACTCACATTAAAATTTGCCGGTCAGTTTGGTACTACGGAAATTGAAAATAACTTTGCAATAGCAGAATATTTTTCTATTATTATTTCTGTTATGCTCGGTGCAGCATTGGTGTTTGAATTGCCAATGCTTTCATTTCTTTTATCAAAGTTAGGAATACTCACTCCGCAGATAATGCGTAAATATAGAAAGCATTCTGTTGTAACTATTCTTATTTTTGCAGCGATATTAACTCCCGGCACAGATCCGGTAGCTCAAGTTTTATTAGCAATTCCCTTAGCTTTATTATATGAAATTAGTATAATTGTATCTAAAGTATTTCAAAAGAATAAAGAAGAAATTGATTAGCAACAATCTATCTAAAATACAAAAACCGATACTGAAAGAACTAAAAGATTTTGATCAAGTTTTTAAAGATTCTTTAAGGTCTGATGTACGTTTAGTCGACTTTGTAATTAAGTTTATTTTAAAACAAAAAGGAAAAAAAATACGACCGTTGCTTGTGCTTTTATCTGCAAAGGTTAGCGGTGAGATTAATAATAGATCACATAGAGGTGCAACGCTTGTAGAATTACTCCATACGGCGACATTAGTACATGATGATGTAGTTGATGAAGCTGCAAAACGAAGAGGACTTCCTTCGCTTAACAATATTTGGGGTAACAAAATTTCCGTTCTGATGGGGGATTACTTATTATCCAAAGGCTTAATGATTGCTGTTGACGGCGAAGACTTTGACTTTTTGAAAACTATTACTGACACTGTTAGGAGAATGTCAGAAGGGGAACTGCTCCAAATTTATAAAACGAAAAAATTGGATATTGACGAAGAAACATACTTTAAAATTATTTCCGACAAAACCGCTTCGCTAATCGGAACATGCTGTGAAATTGGAGCCCGCAGTGCAACAACTTCCGAAGAAAAGATTAATGCACTTAGGAATTATGGCGAATATCTTGGTATGGCTTTCCAGATAAAAGATGATATTTTAGATTTTACCGGCACAAAAAAAATTGGCAAACCACTTGGCGGCGACATTAAAGAAAAGAAGTTAACTCTTCCTTTAATTCATACATTATCAAAAGAAGGTAAGTCAAGTGTTAACAAAATTAAAAAAGGGATTAAGAAAGGGGAGAAGAACAAGGGGATTAATGAATTGATCGAACTTGTCAAATCAAACGGTGGAATTGAATATTCACTAAAAGCTGCTCATGAATATTCAGAGAAGGCAAAAGGATGCCTTAATGTATTCGAAGATTCTGAATATAAAGAATCTCTTATTACTCTTGTTGATTTTGTAATTGATAGGGAAAAATAAAGCAATGTACAATTAACAATAATTGCTAATTGTACATTGTAAATTGCTATTGGTTCTTTTTCCACTCTTCGTATTTTTTAACTTCGTCATCCAATTCCTTGAACGCTTGAGTTGAACGATATCGAGTGTAAAGTTCCTTATTCTTAGTTAGATTATTTAGAAATGCTTTTTGCGCATCACCAATTGGATACTGCATTAAAACATATACTCTCCAATTGTCACCATCCTTAAGTATCTTTTTCTCTTTAACAGTACTTCCTGTTAGCTCAGTGGAAACCACTGTTTTTGTAACTTGAGTGAATTGTTGCAGCAATTGAGAACTTTCAGCTTCTCCAACTTCTTCCTCAAATTTTTTCTGCATCGACTTTACTTTTACTTCCATCTGGCGACCAATCTTTCCACGTGCTTCGGTCTCAGCTTTGTTTACAGCCAATTCCATATCGCGTGATGTTGCCGTAGCTGGTGCATAAATATAATTGTCGGAAGTTGGCGGAGTTAAATACCATTCGGGTATATCACCGGTATCAACATCTGACAAGTTTTTGGAACTTGAACATGCAGCAAATAAAACACCTAATATTGCTAATGCTGCAAATAGATAAAATTTCCTTTTCATTTTATCCCTCATAATTTGTTGTTATAGAAATTAATATACAAAATAATTATTTATTCTAGAAAAACCGTTTCAAATAAATTTGCAGTTCCTTTTTTTTGTATGTTCACATTTTCGAACGTATCAACTGCTATTGTTTGATTATTTCTATCTTTATAAATGATTGCAATGTTATGATTGCCTGGAGTAACTTCAACATTTCCTACAACTGCACAGCATGGAAAATATCTAGTAATTCGTAAGTCTGCATTTTCAGTAGCATTGATTAACTCTCCGGTAATAAGTCTGGTTAGATTTCCCAAAAATTTATCACCTTTTGTTTTCTTATCAATTTCTTTATTCAAAGCTTCATTTGCAATTGCTTTGGTAATCGTTCTTGTAAGACTCTTAATAAAAATTAATGATTCTTCTCTTTTAAAGGTATCAAAAGCAATATTTTCAATACTTTCGATAAGCGTTAAATTAGTCACATAGGTCCCATCAATATGTACTTCAACGTTTCTTACAGAAGTTCCTCTTTTCATAAGTTTTGGTACTGCGAATTTAGCATGTAACCCGCCTTCAAGATCTGGCCAGAACATGCTTTGTCTTTTTACCCATCTGCTGTTCTTTAACTCGGAAATAACAACTAAGTTTGGATAAGTATCTATCCTAAGTTGGTATTCATATTTAATCGGTGATTTACCTAAAAATGTTACAAATGAAATTATCGGATTTTTTGTATAAGTAAAAAGAGTATCGAAATTGGGTTTTGTAAAATTGTATAAATTCTTTTCTGTATCAAAAGCTTTGTAGATCGATTCTTTCTCTATTCTTGCTGCATCAAGATCTCCCTCCTTCAAGAAAAGTAGCATACCTAGATAATGTGCAAGTGCAGATGAGTAAAATTCGGATGCCTCAAGTTTTACTTTTTTCTTTTTACTTTTATGTTGGAGTTCTTTATATGCGACTTTATATCTTCGCTCTAGCATTTGAAATTTTTCTGTCATTCTACGTATTTCAACAATTGCATCTTCAAGCGAACCCATATTATAGTAAGCAAGTGCTTTAAAAATATTTATGTAAATATTTTCATAATCTTCACCGAAATAATCGAGAGCATTATCATTCATAAACATTGAGCCTACTGCTTTCGAAATACTTTTTGTGTAAAGTTCCTCTATAGCATTTTCAGCTAGTGAAAAGTATTTTACCGAAAGTGTATCTTTACCGGCGTAGTGATACAGTAAGGCGAGGTCAATCCAGAGAAGCGCTCTATCTTTTTCGCTAAAAGCATCTTCCCGATTATTGTACAGATAATTCGCAGCTTCAAGATACTTTTCTTGACGGACAAGATTATCAGTTATTATATATTGTTCGGTGGATGTTCTAAAGCTCGAACAGTTAGTAAAGAATAGAACTGATACGGAACTCAATAACAATAAGAGGATTCTCTTATATTTAAAATTTATATTAAACAAATCAAAAGTTATTGAACGAATATTTCCTTTATCATAAGCTATATTCATCCTGATCAACTAATTTTTTGATTTTTTTTGTATCTATCCAAACTTTCTCATTTGTTTCTAGATTAATTAACTCAAGATCAACTTGATAAAATTTAACAGCTTCTCCGTCAAAGTAATCATTCTGTGTGCTGATAAAACCTTTGAGCATAAAATCAGCACCGGTTTCATTTGCTAATTTTTTTGCGCTTTCCAAAGAAGCATAATCTTGTTGTTCGGCACGTTCTTGTCTTACTTCACCTCTTTCTTCGGCAGAGGCAACAAATTTTACCTCACCGCTATTTATCAGTTCACGTTCTATATCTTTGGAGAAAATTTTAGTTTGTATATGCTCTGATGTATTGTTTTTAATTCTACCAACAATAATAACAGGTTTACGTTTATTGGCGCTAACAAAATCATCAATCCAAGCGCTGTTTAATAATCCCTCAATCATTTTTTCTGCGGTTAGCCGGGAATCAGTATCATTCCATCTCCCGCTAAGATCGACCGTAGTATCAGTTGCTGTTCTTGTAACGTTTCTGGATGAACCACAACCAAATAGAAAGATAAATAATAATAAAACTAAAAATTTTGCGCTGAGTGTTTTCATTGCTACCTCATTGTTTTAGAAATGAAAATTTATTTAATTAATATAAAGATAATAATTACTTAAAAAATAGAAAATTGTTTTACGAATAACTATATTGAATTATAAAAAATATTCAGGCAGAATTGGATACAAAATTTAAAAGATTATTTGCTGTAATTTTATTGGCATTTTTACTTTTCAGCTGCGGGACTTCTTCTAAAAGTGGCTTAAGTAGTTTGGAAGAGGCATATCCTGAATCGAGATATTTATATGCTATTGGGCATGGTGATAATTTAAGAGAAGCTGAGAAAAATGCAATTGGTAAACTTTCAAATATATTTCAATCGAAAGTTAATGTGAATCAATCATTATCCGAAAACTATACGGAATTTTCTAATGACGATAATTCTACGATAGAGTATAAATCCAAACTTAACAAAAGAATAAATTTATCATCAAATCAAGAACTAATAAATGTAAAAACCGGTAAGCATTATACCGACGAAAATGGTACCGTTTATGTAGTAGCGTATATTAACAGATTGGAAACTTCATTTATCTATGAAGAAAAAATCCAGAATAATGATAATACTATTCAATCGCTTGTAAATAATGCTAAACAGTCCGATAGGAAGATTATAAAGTATGCATCGCTAAACAAAGCGACAAAACTTATTGATGAGAATTTGAATTTGCTTAAACAACTTTCGGTTATAAGTCCAAGTCCGGTTTCTTATGATGAAGAATTGAGTAAGTACAACTCAATTCAGCGGGAAAAGGGTGAGGTAGCTAATAGTATAGTTTTTAATTTTACAAACAAGGATAATGAATTAACTAATACTCTTGCTGATGAATTGACTTCCGAAGGTTTTAGAATTGGAAATAACGTTGATTACAAAATTTATTCCGAAATTAGATATGAAAAAGTTGACCTTGGAAGAAGTGAGATTTTCTTTACATGGGAATCGAATATAAAACTAACTGATAGAAACGGGGATACTATTTTTTCATTCAGACAAAGCGGCAGAGAAGGGGGAAATACAGAATCTGCTGTATTAGCCCGTGTAAAACATACTATCAATCAAAAAACTGCTGATACATTTATCTCAAAATTCGATGAATATCTTGATTCTCTTTTAGGCAGTTAAAATAGTTTTAATAAGCCTCAAAGTATGAGAGAAATCTTGTCCTAAAATTCAATATATTTCCGCATTGAAAATTAAACCGTTTTGATATGCTCACAGTGCTTGAATCAATTAACCTATCAACAGAATACTTGGAGAAGAAAGGGATAGAATCTGCTAGGACAAATGCAGAACTACTGCTCGCTTCAATTCTCAAATGCAAACGTTTAGACCTTTATATGTCGTTTAATCGTCCTCTTTCAGAGAGTGAAAAGGCAAAGTATCGTGAGTTTATTGCAAGGAGGGGAACATTTGAACCTCTGCAGTACATTATAGGTGATGTTGAATTTTACGGATTAACAATAAAGGTTGATAATTCGGTATTGATACCCAGACAAGAGACTGAAATATTGATAGAGGAAATTATTAACTCTGTTAATCAAGATGACAAACTTAAAATTCTGGATATCGGTTCTGGTAGCGGGAACATTGCTCTAGCTCTTGCAAAAAATCTTCCAAATGCTGAAGTAATTGGAATAGATATTTCTGAAGAAGCAGTTGAATTGGCTAAAAGTAATGCAGAGTTTGCTGACTTATCTTCACAAGTGAAGTTCTTTAAGTTAGATATTTTTAACTACGATATTTCAAGTGCAAAGGAGAAGTTTGATATTATTGTTTCCAATCCACCTTATGTGAGTGATGAAGAATATAAAACATTACAAAAAGAAATTATTGAATATGAACCGTTAATTGCTTTAACAGATAATTCCGACGGATTTAAGTTTTATGAATATATTACCAGTATCAGTAAGGCTTTACTCAAAGAGAGTGGTAGCCTTTTCTATGAAATAGGGAAAGGACAAGCGGAAAAAGTAAAGAGTATAATGGAACAAAATGGTTTTACTGATATCAAAGTAAAAAGTGATTATGCTGAAATTGAAAGAGTAGTTTATGGAGTAATATCTTAGAATTATATTCAAAGTATAGATTTATGTATAAATATTATCCATATTTTACTAATAATATAATATGCTAGCAATATGAACATTGTAGAAGTATCTACAAAGTATCAAAAGAAATAAGGGAGAAATTGCAAATTACTGTTGGACAAAAATTTTATATAATGCAAGTGGATAATAGAATAAAGTTAATCCTAATTAATCATGTTAAAAAGTACCGAGGTTTCTAAAAAAAGATGGATAAAGAAATTTTTAGAGAAGCAGATAGCTTATAATTATTAAAATATAAATTTTGTAAGATTTATTAAGAAAACAAAGTAATTCATATTTAGTTTAGGTAATATAAATGAGAGCATTAGTACAAAGAGTTTCAAAAGGTGGGGTTAAGATTTCCTCGCATAATTACGAAGAGAGAATCGGGCAAGGAATGGTTGTACTTCTTGGAGTGAAAGATGGAGATGGAATCGATGAACTTAACTTTGTAGCTGATAAATGTTGTAACTTAAGAATATTTGAAGATGAAAATGAAAAGATGAATCTTTCCATAAAAGATGTTGATGGAGAGATGCTGATAATTTCGCAATTTACTTTATATGGTGATGCACGAAAAGGTAATAGACCTAGTTTTATTCAAGCTGCACCGCCGGCTTTAGCAGAAGAATTATATGAAAAATTTATTGCACGAGTTAAAGAAAACATTGGTGATGATAAAGTTAAATCTGGAATATTCGGTGCTATGATGGAAGTGGAAATAATCAACGATGGACCTGTTACAATTTTGGTTGAATCAAAAACATAGCAATTACATATACTTTTATTATCATAGCAAAAAACATTTTTAATTACTTATATATTTAACTTGACAAGTTCTCAGTATTGTCATATTTTTATGGTATAACAATAAAAATAAATTATGGCAATATTGAAAAAAACTTTACTATTTTTATTCCTACTCGCAAATGTTTCTGTAATCTTTTCACAAATTCCTGGTAAAATAGCGGGAAAAGTCTTTGATGAATCCGGGTCACCTTTGCCTGGTGCTAATATTATGGTCGAAGGGACTTCAATTGGTGCAAGTTCTGATATTGACGGTAACTACGCAATTCTAAATATTTCTCCAGGCACTTATACTGTATCTGCTTCATTTATCGGATATCGCAAATATGTTGTTGAAAACATTAGAGTTGTAGCAGGATTTACAACCAATCTGGATTTTACTTTATCAGAAAGTTCAATGGAACTTTCCGAGACGGTTGTCGTTACCGCAAAAGAACCCCTTGTTCAAAAAGATGCACTGGGTAAAGTAACAACAATTACTCAGAATGAGTTACAAACAATGCCAGTAGAGAATTTGAATCAAGTATTAGCTACACAATCCAATATTTCAGTTCTTTCAAATACTCCAACAGCTAAAGCAGGCTATAATATCCGCGGTATTGATGATATAAGAATGCGCGGCGGCAGAAACAATGAATTGGCATTGATGATTGATGGAGTAAAAGTGTCTAATCCCGTTTTCGGTGGATTTGGTACACAGATAAGTACCGGAGCAATTAAACAAATTGAGATTGAAAGCGGTGGATTTAGTGCCAGATATGGAAATGCTCTTTCCGGTGTGATAAATCTTACAACAAGAGGTGGGGGAAGTAAGACTAAAGCTTATTTCCAATATTATTCATCTGATCCTTTTGGTGCCGGATTTTTAACAAACGAGAAAGGACGAAACCAAGGAAAGCAAAATTTTCAATTTAGTATTAATGGTCCGATAGTTAAAAATTTATCATACTTTATTTCTGCTGAAAGTAATAAGAGTGCCGGGACAACTCTTAATTTTGATAACATTGTATGGGATGATTACAGGAATATCACTCTTTCTGATGGTAGTAAGTTGCTTTTGCCAACTTCTGCAGAAATTATTGATGGTATAAGTAAAGGACTTTTACTTGATTCAATCCAAACCGGATTAGCTCAAAACTGGAAAAAAGTCATTGGTCCGGATGGAAGAAAGATCAATCCTATGGATTATTTATCCGGATGGAATGGAATGGGCTGGAATAATTATTATAATATATTCTTGAAATTAAATTATCAATTTTCTCCTACGTTCCGAGTTAGATTTTCAAATTTGATTGACCAACGATATACTCAATACAATAACTTTAATGCCTACTATGATTATAATATGGAAGGGCAGAATGTACAGATTAGAAATAGTGATAAGCAGACATTAACCTTCAGCCATACTTTAAGTTCCAAATCTTTTTATAATATTAACCTCTCCAGATTTTTTGAAAGAAGAAGAGTTAGAATTCTTAGGGATTATAATAGTAAGTACGCTAGTAAATTCAATATATTTTCACCGGATGATGATAATTTTAAAAAACCGGAAGAATATATCCCTTAC
>Ga0256913_10000087_pt1 | contig 39703 bp, 39 predicted proteins | sample Axial_MatmetaG_FD_185970 | JGI IMG/M metagenome (GOLD analysis project Ga0256913, IMG submission 185970) | Deep-sea worm associated microbial mat communities from Axial Seamount, Juan de Fuca Ridge, Pacific Ocean - Axial_Mat | ecosystem: Environmental > Aquatic > Marine > Oceanic > Microbial... | reverse complement strand
TGGGAACGCATACGAGAGCCCAAAGCACCAAAATATATCCTCCGGCGATTTGCCTATTTTTCGAGTGTCGGTTATAATTCATCAAAAACAACGGAGTATCGATATGAGTTTTTCTACGGCGGACCTCTGCGACTGCAGAGGAGATGAGATACAGATAGCCGACCCTGTATTCAGACAGTATGGAGGTGCCGAGCACTGCTTCGGGAGAATCAGGACGATAGAGCTCGACGAAGACAACAGCGAGCTCGTCAAAATGCTCAGAGACGAAGAGGGGCACGGGGATATAGCCGTAGTCGATGTCAAAGGGGCCAAGTGCGCGGTGGTGGGAGATACCCTGATGGGATATGCCCACAAAAACGGCTGGAGCGCCATCGTGATAAACGGCTATGTCAGAGATACGAAAATAACTTCGGATATCCCTGTCGGATTGTGGGCGCTGGGCACATATCCTCTGAAAAGCTCCAAAAAAGCTCCCGCCAGAAGAGATGTGGAGCTCACTTTCGCCTCCGTGACTTTCCGTCCGGGAGAGTATCTCTACGCCGACCATGACGGAATCGTGGTGATGAGAGAGAATGCCGTGGATATAGACTGCAAAGAGCAGTGCGGATAAGAGTGTTTTTCGTCACTCCACGAAATATCTGATCGAAGCGAAGAGGTCGGCTCCGGCCTTTTCGCATAGCTCTATCTCTCTATGGGATACGATACCGCCAAGAGCGATCACCGGTATATCGACACTCTCCACGATATCCGATAGAGCTTCCAACCCCTGCGGTTTTCCCTTTCCCGGAGACTGAAATACCGGACTGAATGTGACCATATCCGCTCCCGCCTCTTCGGCCCTTTTCGCCTCCTCTATGGAGTGCGTGCTCACGATGACGAAATCTGTATGTTTTCTGGCTATACCTATCTCGTCTATCTGTGCGGATGTGAGATGTATCCCATCCACTCCCGGGATGGAGAGAGACTGGATATCGGAGTGTACGAGTATCTTTTCGAAATGATAACGGGAAGCGGTTTGGACGAATATACGGGCCGACTCTCGGTAGTGGGGATTCCCTTTGTCTCTATATACTATCATATCGGCTTTGGTGGATATATGGGACAGTGTCTCCGAGAGGGAGGAGAAGTCGAGAATCGAAGCGTCCGCGATAGAGTAGGCTTTCACCCCTCTCTATCTCCGTCGCTATCGTCGAGGCGTTCTAGTATCTTTTCGAGGAGGTGTGTCTGTTTGCGTGCCTCTTCGAGTCTGGCGAAACCGCTCATCATATACTCCATCGAAGCCACCAGAAAAAGACCGGGAAGCGCCCATACGAAAGCCGATGTAATCGCTCCCACGATACCGAGTTCACGATACTCGGTGATTGCGGAGAGAGCGCCCACGGCCGCTATGGCCCATGAGACACCCAGAAGAAAACTCACCATAGAGGAGAGCTTTTCCTTTTTGAGGTTCATCTTGTCAGACTGCACCCATAGTGTCTACGACCGGCTCGGGAGCCTTTTCGGGGTGCTCCTCTTCCAGAGCCACCGCACCGGCGAGATAGACATATGTCAATATCATGAAGACGAATGTCTGCAGGAGGGCGGAGAATGTCAGGAGCAGATAGCCAGGCAGAGGTACGAGCCAGGGAGTCAGCATCAGAAGAACCCAGAGGAAGAGGTCGTCACCCTTGATGTTTCCGAAAAGTCGGAAAGAGAGGGAGATGATTCTGGAGATGTGGGATACGATCTCGATGGGGAACATCAGAGGAGCGAGAGCTTTTACCGGTCCCATGAAGTGCGCGAAATAGTGAGCCACACCCTGCTTTTTCATACCCTCGTAGTTGTAATAGACAAATACGATGAGCGCGAGGGGAAGAGTGACATTGATATTGGATGTGGGAGATTCGAAACCGGGAATGATACCTATCAGGTTCGAAACGAGTACGAAAAGCCCTATCGTAGCCACGAGAGGGAGATATTTGCGTGCGAGCTCTTCTCCGATTACATCACGGCCCATCGCTATCACACCGCCGAGATAGGCTTCCATGACATTCTGTACACCTGTCGGTACCGCTCTCATCATACCTGTCGCTCTCATCACGAGCCAGCCGATCACGAGTGTGACGAGAATCAGATGACCTACGACGAGTCCGTTCCCGTGACCCGTGATACTACCTACAAAGGTAAATACACCTTCCATTTATACATCCTTCCTATGGTATTGTTTATCCCGATTATATCTTTTTTTTACTTATGTATTCATCAGAAGAGCTTTTTAGGAGAGGTATATCGAACCATATTTTGTCGATAGTGTGCAAAATGGTACGATTACGATTGGAATACGACAGATGCAGGGAGAGTACGGATGAAAAAGGAGTATCTCTATATCGTATCGGGACTTCTGCTCGTCGCTCTTCTCGTATCGATGGCGCCGAAAGGTGAAAAGGGGGAGGAACGCAGTGTGAAGAGGGTGGATAGAGTACTCTGTCTCGGAGATAGTCTGACCTTCGGTTTCGGTACGCAAAATCCCGATACGGAGAGCTATCCGGCCGTTTTGGGGAGATTGACGGGGGTGGAGGTGATAGGAGCGGGGATAAACGGTGAGACGAGTGCGGAGATACTCTCCAGGACTCCCGGATTGCTGAAACGCCACCATCCAGACCTGGTGATACTCTGCAGTGGCGGTAACGATATCCTGCAGGGTATAGACGAGGATATCCTGGAGAGGAATCTGCGTGAAACCATATCGGAGATAGAGAGAAGCGGAGCGGGGATTATCCTGATAGGTGTTCCCCATTTCGGATTGACAGGGTTGAAGAGTCTCTCCATCTACGAGGATTTGGCCGATAGGTACAATCTGCCCTATATGGGAGATTTGCTTCCGGAGATACTATCGAAACCGTCGATGAAGAGTGACTATATCCACCCCAACGCCGGAGGTTATGAAAAGATGGCGGAAGAGATAGCCGAAAAGATGTACGAGGAGGGGATGCTCACCCTCCCGCCCCGCAGGAGATAGAGACTCATTTCCTGAATCTGTCGGTTTTGGACGGGTCGTCGAGCTGTAGTACCAGATCCAGAAGCCTGGTCGGAGAGCCGAGAAGATTCATGTATATCACATAGTTGGTGAGAACTTTTTTCCCGTACTCTCTCGCCTGGGCATTGTCTATGGCTTCGATACTGAGCCATGGTTCGAGTCCCGATGTACTCTTGAAGAGTCTGCCTGCGAGGAGCATTCTCTTCGTATATCCGATACCCGCGTTGTAGGCGTAGGCAACGAAGAGCGGATGTTTGAGCCATTTGTTCAGATAGTTCATATGGTGGTTTGCATAGACCAGGGCTTTTCTGGGGTCGAACATATCGTCGTAATCTATCTTTTCACCTCTCTCTTTTGAGATATGATCCACGAGAAAGGGCATGATCTGCATCATCCCAAGAGCGAAAGATCTCGATACCGATGATGGAACGAATTTGCTCTCCTGCCTGGCGATGGCGTAGAGAATCGCCTGTCTGCTCTGGGGTAGCTTGACCATCATGTCTCTGTATGGCATGGGGAAGTATTGCTCTTTGTCTCTGCTGGCTCTCGTGAGAATATATGTATAGTAACCTATCGATTCGCCGTTTTCGTATGTGGAGGCGAGTCTCTTCAGATTTTCCTGTCCAGAGTATATCTTTTTCTTGATTCTGGCCCATACGATGGGGTCTTTTACATATGCGGGCGCCTTTCCGTACTCTTTGAATCTTGGGGTCAGTACTCTCGGATATTTGAGTTTGAGCAGGTCTCGCGCGGCGAGTGTGTATATATTGATATCGTAACTTCTGGTCAGTTGGCTCAGATAGCTTTTCTCTTTCGTGGCCATCCATGTCCAGAAAAGGGCTCTATCCACTTCGTCTCTTCGTTCGCTCTTTTTGGCGGAGTCGGCGAAGTAGATGGCAGCGACTTTTCTCTCCGAAGATGTCAGAGCTCTGAAACCGAGAGACATCTTCGTCTTGTAGTTCAGGGCGTTGTCTTTGGCGGGTGGGAGTAGAAATCCCGATGAGAGTCCGGATAGCTTCTCTCTCTCGATAAGGGAGATGGTCCTGTTGAACCCTGATACTCTGGTCAGACCTTTCCACTCCTGGGCATCGGGAGTGTGATCGAGTTTTTTCCTTCCTGCTTTACCGGCATGATTGAGTATATAGACCTTCGTCTCATCGTCCATGTCTCTCCAGAGAGCTATCGGCTTGTCGCTGGAGAGTACACGGTATAGAGCGGACCTCTTTTCGGTAGTCGAAGAGCTCTCCACTTTTTTGGGCTGGATGGCGCACTCTCCTCCCGTAGCGTAGAATTTCGCGAGAGACCATCCGCATGACGCTACCGGTTTTGGAGGGGTGTGTCCAGTCTTTTTCCTATAGGCTTTTATCAGTTTGCCGTTGAGGTGAACGACCTGCCTGATCGCCTTTTTCGCATCGGAAGCTTTCGTGCCCGGCTGGGATATGAATCTCCATATATAGTAATCCTTCTCTATGCTGGGTGGCATTTTGTCGAGCCCGGAGAGGTCCGGTATCTTCGAATGGAGAGAGGATACGAGCATGACCGCCAGCAGGGCGGGGGTGACGAAACCTGTTCTGTATAGTCTCATCCTACCAGTAGCCCGGTGATGAAGATATCCAGAAATTGAAGAGCTATGATGATCAGGACGGGAGAGAGATCCATACCGGATATCACCAGAAAGGGCATTTTTCTTCTCACCCAGATAAAGAGCGGTTCCGTCAGACGGTAGATGGCCTGTACGAGCGGATTGCCCGGATCGGGTCTGACGAAGCTCAGAAGAGCCGATATGATTATGATCCAGATATAGAGTGTCGTTACGGTATGAATGGTTTGCGCTATCGCCAAATTCAGTGCCGACATTTTGCTACCTCCAGTATATATGATTTGGTATATCTGTATATTTCGGAAAGTTCCGGTCCATCCACGCATCCTCTCATGAGCAGAGACAGAGGTATGGAGAGTCTTTCGCCCTCGAGACCGCTTGTCCGTGACAGGTGTTTCACAAACTCTTCGAAATCTCCAAAAGGCGGTGCTTCGTATATCGCGCTTTCGAGAATCCTCATCTCCTCAACCCACTCCGGAGGTGGATTTTTGGGTTTGAAAATCTTTTCTATCTTTTCATCCAGCTCCTCTATCGTACCCGCTTCGGAGAGATGGATTTTTGCCAGAGAGCCTATATCCGCATCGGCGAAACCGAAAATACGGGAGAGTTTCACTTCGTCCATTCGTCGGAGATGCTCCGTATTGAGATATCTCAGTTCGTCGATATCGAATATGTAGGGTCTCTCACCGATATCTCCGATATCGAACCATTCGACCGCTTCGGACATATCGAATATGTCGGTGTCGTTCCTCTTGCCGGGCATGAGCAGGAGGTTGATGATGGCATCGGGGATGAAGCCTCGACGCAGAAGCCACCTCACATCGCATATCTCATGCATCGTCTCCGACTGCCTGCCGTCTCGGCAGATGGTGTCGGGAAGATGGAGATATTCGATATCGTTCTCATATCCGAGAGAGCGGCGGATATGTACCTGTAGAGCCGTATTTATCATATTTTCATCTCTTTCGACGACGAAGTCGATGCTATCGAGCATATCGTCACATGCCGATGCGAAATCGTCCGTCGGCGTACCGTCTCTTTCGAGTATGACGAAATCGCCGATATCGTCCGGCGTGAAGAGTATTTCACCCCTCCTGCGGTCTGTAAAGATGATCTCTTTTTGCGGTTTTTTCAGTTTGACGAGATATGGAATCTTTTCCGATTCGACTCTTCTCAACTCTTCGAGACCCGTGTCTCCACATTTTCCGCACTGGATATCCTCCGTATCTTCGCCGATACATCTGCAGACGAAAGCCTTACCGTCTCGTACGAGTCCCATGGCGAGACGGCGGTGCATGGAGAGGTGTTCGCTACGGTACGATTTCCGGTCCGGTACGATTGAAAACTTTTCGAGTATTCGCTCGATATCACCGTCTCCACCCTCCATATCGTTGTCGCTATCGTCGAATCTGAGGATAAAACCTTCACCTCTTTGCCGAGATACGATATAGCTGAACAGAGCGATTCTCAAATCGTCTATTTTTATTTCACCCGTAGGTGACGGCGCGAATCTCATCATTTTTCACGATACCCTTTTTCTCTTTTGGCGAATTATATCCAAACAGCCGAAAGAGTGAATCATCTCCTATAGTTTTTCAGATAGCCATCTTCTCCGAGCAGAGTCATCGTGGAGTCTGTGGCCGAGACTATGGAAAAGATTCTGATGGGGTCGCTGAGATATTTGCTCCTGAAGCCGTCGGACAATCTGGATAGAGAGTTGGCATCTACGCCATGTACCTCATCGACACCCGTGATTCTCACCTGCTCCACCACTATAGCGAGACATTTGTCGTGTACTTTCCAGATACCGCTGGCTACGAGAGTGAGATTCTTTATCGAGATATCTCCCCTCTTCGTACTCATTTTGATTTCGATTTTGAATCCGCCGGGGTTCATCTGGAGAGTTTCGCTCTCTCTCCCCCTCTGGTCGCCATTTACAGTCTCTCTGACGGTATGCCACTCTCCATACAGATTTCTCGCTTCGTAAGCATCGAGAAATATCGATAGAAACATGAGTGCGATCAATATCTTTTTCACCGTATCTCCTTGAATGATTTGTGGTTCGCCCCTCCGGAATCCTCTAAAAACCTATTCTGTAATAGATGGAGGAGAACTCTCCTTTGAGCATGATGGATTCCACTCCTATGGCGATGGGAATATCTTTGGATACAGGAGCGTTTTTCCGTACGGATATCTTTCTCTCTATCCCCTCGAGCACGGCGATATCCCTATCTTTCGTGATTTTGAACCCCTCTCTCTTCAAGACGGTGTATGCGTCTTTGCCTTTTCCGGAAAAGAGCCCTACGCTTTTGCCCAGAAAGAGGGTATTGGAGAGTTCGGAGAGCATTCTCTTCGATAGATATCCGGCGGCTTCGATATTCTGCTCCTCTATTCGGGCTATACCGAGAACGACCACGGATATGAGCATGACGGATACGAGTACCTCTATCAGAGTAAAGCCTCTTCTCATCAAAAGTAGTCTCCTCTGTCGGTAAATTTGCCGGAAAATCTCTTTATGTGGCTTTCGGCATCGGAGATGGAGTCGAATATGAGCTCTTCGCCCGTAAAGGAGGGTATATAGACGAATTTTCCATCTTTGGTATCGAGCAGGAGTTCGCTTCGGCTTCCATTTGGATAGTATCTGATGCGTAGAGATATCTTTTTGTCTCCGACCCTGCCGAAATCGGCCTCCTGCGCATTTCCGTTTCTATCGAAGAGATAGACATCGATATCCGGCAGTGAAAAGGGTACGGGAGTACGAGTGTCATCTCCTCCTTTATGAACGAAACACTTTTTATATCCCTCTATACAGAGCAGTTCGATCCCTTCGGGAGGTATGGTTCCCGAGGGGGAGGAGACGAGATCTTTTATCCCGAAACTTTTGCCGGATCCCTTTTTGACGGAATCCAGAGAGGAGAAGGCGAGATAGCCGAAGAGGGATATCAGAAGAATGACGATCAAAAGTTCGAGGAGAGTGAATCCTCCTCTCGCGTTTCCCCTCTCCATCTGAAAAAGGCTTCCGTCACTTACCGCATCTACTGAAGTAGATATCGGCTCCCTCGTCTTCGCCACCCTCCTTGCGGTCGGCTCCGAAACTGACGAGTTCGAAACCTCCATCGGTCTTGAGGTAGGTAAATGTATTGCCCCACGAATCTTTGGGCATTTTCTCTATATATGGGTGAGACGAGTAGTTTGGATACTTCTCTCTGTCGGGGTTTTGGAGCAGTGCCTTCAGACCCTCTTCTGTATCGGGATACATTCCATTATCGAGTTTGAACATCTTCAGAGCCTGTGAGATGTTGCTCATCTGCGAGCAGACGAGATCTCTCTTGGCCTTTTCTCCAGCCCCTATCAGGTTTGGAGCGACGAATGCGGCGAGTATTCCCAGTATCAATATGACGACGAGCAGTTCGAGCAGACTGAAAGCTTTTTTCATGGTACGAAACATCCTCTAATGCAATTTTTCATATAATTATATCAAAAAATAGAAAAACGGTTTATACGGATCGTAAGAGGGGACCAAGAGGTGAAATATGGAAGAGAGGGGATGAGAAGCGGTATCACACTGATGATCACCCTCTCTGTGATAGCGGCTATGCTCGCTCTGCTCGGAGTGCTCTTCGGATACCTCGACAAGGCGAGAGAGTCGGCTCTCAGAAAAGGGGCGATGATCGAAGCTTCGATGTTGAGAAGCGATATAGCCGAAACGATATCGAAAAGCCTCGGTGGCAAAGCGGACAAGGATAGACTCACCTTTCTCTACTCCATGCCTGTCATCGTGGAGGATCCCGGAGGCGACTTTACCGTTTCGACGGAGTGCTCTCCATATGGAAACCGGCTTGAGATATCGTGGCTTGGCGGAGAGGGGAAAAAGAGTCTGGCACGACAGAGGGACCTCGCGGAAAAGGTTTTCGAGTATCTCTCTTCCGAAGCGGAGTTGAGAGATGCGGGGTTGCTGAGAGAGCTTATCGTCGGAGCGCTTTCGGGAAAAGGGGCCGTCTATGGTGGAGTACGGACGGGAGGAGGCAACGGAGGGGTTCTCACGAGAGACCTCTGGTACGCCATACTCGACGAGTATCGATACGAAGCGGACGATCCCAATGTGTATGGAGTGGAGTGGGAGAGATATTTCCGTTTCGGCAAACCTCTGAAAGAGGGCGGGCGGATAGATGCGGAGTTCATATCTCCATATCTTCTGGCTTTTCTGTATAATCTCGAAGTATCCTTCGTCGAATCGGATTTCAAGCAGGGTGAGTTGGACACTTTTCTGGGAAATATCGGCAGAAGCGCCAAAGAGTACGAATGGCTTTTCGCCGATGGACCTCTCGAAGTGATGGAGTGTAAGGCGGATTTCATATATGGGGAGAAAAATTATAGAGTTTCGTTTCAGTACAACAATGGAAAAGTTTATGAATTTGGATTTTTTGAAGAGAAGTGACAATCGGCTTCTGCCACTGTTCGAAGGCATGACCCCGGTAGATGGCGGTGTCGTTTACGATATAGTGCTGACCCCACACCTGTATGTGATGAGGAGAGAAAATCTGCCTTTGAAATATCCCTTTCAGGCGAACAGACTCGCTCCGTCGGTACTCGATGGTTTGACGGGAGACGGGGATTACGAGTATGCCTCCTTCAAAGATGGTGAAGAGTGGGTCTTCGTCGCCTACGACAGGAACAGACTGCTCTCTTTGATGAGAGAGACGGGTATCGACCCGTCTATGGTGGGCAAGCTATATTTCGCTCAACAGTTTAGAGAGGTCATGGATGGACGGGCGATATGTCTGGATGATTTCGAAGCTCTAGCCGATGTGGACGGGACCGTTACCGTACTGCCGAGAAACTTCATCGGTGAGGGCGAATGTGTGGATATCGCCGAGACGGGATTCAGACCCCAGCGAAGTTTCGGACTCGGTGCCGGAGTTTCCAAAGGCCGTTTTCTCGGGACGAAAGAGGCGGTACTGATATCCGGTACTCTCATCCTCATGTCCATTCTCTATATACTCGAAGGCCACAGGTATTCGTCGGAAACGGAAAAGCTCGACCGGAAACTCACGGAGATAGCCGGTGGAGATACATCGCTGGTGAGTGGAATTACGCGTAAAAACATACATGACAGATATTATGAGAGAGACAGAAGACAGAGAATGATACGGGAGCGGGTTCGCAGTATAGCTTCCATTCTGGACGGTAAAAGTCGGATTGAGAGTCTCTCCCTGGATGAAAACGGTTATAGAAGTGTCATACTGGTCGATAAAGGCGGAGATATATCCTCCATCGTTTCGAGAGCGTCACGCAAAGGTATGAAGGGTATAGTCAAAGGCAATAGAGTGGAGATCGTGGGAAGATGGAGGTGAATTTGAAAAGATACGCCAACGAGGCGATCGTGATCGTGTCGATAGTGTTTCTCGTGGGGGCCATCATCTATAGGCATGGTGCCGTGAACTCACTGCATGAGAGTAGAGCCGAGTTCGACATGGCGTCCAAAGAGATAAAGGAGACGATATCCCTTCGTAAACTCTGGTCTTCGAAAGGGTTGAGACGGAAGATAAAATCTCTCGGTGCCACAGTATCGCCCTCTTCGGTCAAGAGTATGGTGATAGACAGAAACAAAGCCAAGATAGTCTTGACGGGGCTGAGCGGAAGGGAGTTGAACTCCTTTCTCGGTAAACTTGCCGGTATGCCTGTAGTTTTCAGGAGACTCGACATACGGCTCGAAGGAGAAAAATACAGGATGGAGTGCATATGCGGTTGGTAAAACTCGTTCCCCTCTTTTTGGTACTCTTCTCGGTGGCTCTCATCCTCTTCATGCCGGGTAGAGAGATATACTACTATATAGAGAAGAGGATATTCGAAAACGGTATCATCGTCGATTCGGAGGAGGTGTCGGAGAAGTTGGCGGGTGTGGTTCTGGAGCACCCCGCGGTATTGATCGACGGCGCCGAGGTGATGGATGCCGAGAGAGTCTCCATCACGATGCTCCTGGTCTATAACCGTGTCGTTATCGTCAAGCCTGTCTTCAGCAGGGTTCTGGGGAGTATACTTCCGGGCAAGACGGAGAGGATAGTCGTCACATATATTCCATTTATGGGTATATCCATGAAAACGGAAAGCGAACTGGGAAATATGTCCGGATATATCGATCCGATAAACAGGACGATACATCTCGAACCTGACGAGAGTGAAGAGCCGGGTGGATTGAAGAGCTATCTCATAAAGAGTGAAAAGGGCTGGTATTATGAGCGAAACTACTGAAAAGCGACTGCCCATTCCTGTCGTCATCACTGTACTGTTGGCTTTGGTGAGCGCCAAACTCTTCTGGGTCGTGATAGAGATACTCTATCTTCCATCGGAAGGTATCGATTACGAGGGGGGAGGCAAGAGCGCTTCACTCTACTACCGTTACAGACTGGCGAACGAATCTGGCCCTGTCGTCAAAAAGAGAGTCGTGAGCCAACCGGCGGGAAGAATCAGGGATTTCACCCTCAAAGGGTTATATGAAGATGGTGACAACAGTATAGCCATTTTGACAAAAGGCACCAAGAGCCATCTGCTATCCATCGGAGAGAGTGTCAATGGGTACAGACTCGAAAAGGTGGAGAGCAAGAGCGCATGGTTCGAAAAGGGTGGAAAGAGTTATAGATTGAAACTCAAAGAGAAGAATTCGGGCAGGATAGACAGGAGTTATCGCGTGATACGCTCATCGGCAGGAGGGACCTCCCGCAAAGGAGATTCCGGAAAGGTCGTCGATAGCGTCGTAGATGGGGCTCCAAAGGTGGTATCGAGAGGAATTCTGAAAAAATACAGCCAAAATGCAGACAATATATGGAAAAATATCACTATTGATGGAGTGAAGAGAAACGGCCATCTCTACGGCTTCGAAGTCAAATATGTCAAGAGAGACAGCGTATTCGACAAACTGGGGCTCGAAAGAGGCGATATCATAATCGCTATCAACGGTGAGGAGATCACCGACTATGGAGTTCCGATGAGATTGATGAGTGAAATCGATACGATAGAGAATCTTACGCTGACAGTGAAGCGTGGAAAGATGGAGAAGGAGTTGGAATATGAAATTCGTTAGAACGCTACTGGTATCCCTCGTGGTACTCTCTTCCCTGTATGGGGCGTCGGAGGATACCATCAAGCTCAATATCAGGGATATGAGTGTGAGACAGTTTGTCGAAACCATAGGGAAAATAACGAAAAAGAATATTCTCATAAACGGTAAACTCAACGGAACCATCAACTTCATATCCAACACTCCAATCAAGAGAAGCTCTCTCTTCTCTCTGGCCAACTCGATTCTCTCCAGCAAGGGATACGCTTTGGTCGACCATGGTGACTTCATGGAGGTGGTCAAGGCGTCGGAAGCCGCAAGTATGGGGTTGGCGGTAGATGACGAAATCGGCGGAGAGACCATGAAGACGGTCGTCTTCTCTCTGAAAAACACCAACGCATCCATCATCAGAGCCAAAATCAGACCTCTGTTGCATCGCAACGCGAAGGTGGTCTCTTTCAAAGAGAACAATATGATTGCCATCACCGACTATCCCAAAACTCTCAAATCCGTCAAAAAGCTGATAGATACGATAGAGCAGTCCGGCAACAAAGGTTCGACGATAATCGTTCTCAAATATGCGGATGTCAAAGATGTATATCCAAACGCCCTCAATATGGCGAAACAGCTCTTCCCTGAAAATATCCCGAGCGAGAAGGTGACTCTTCTAAAAGACGAATCCACCAACTCCATCATCCTCGTCGGTAAAAAAGAGAATGTCCACAGGATGCTCCAGTATGTCAAACAGCTCGATAGACAGGGGGACAGTGTGAGTCAGAGGATGTATGTGATACCTCTGAAAAACTCCAATGTCGAAGAGATGGAGAAGATACTGAGCAAGCTCATCGTACAGATGAACAATATCTCTTCCATGAGCGGCAAAGCGGGTAAATCCGGTGCGGTACAGAAAAAAGCCATGGTGGTCGGCGATAGCGAAAGAAACGCTCTGATCGTATTGGCGACGGGAGAGCAGATAAAGAACATCCGTGATGTGGTCAGCAGGATAGATGTAGAGAAACCACAAGTCTATATCAAAGCCCGTATAGTGGAGATCAATAGTGAGCTGGCACAGCAGATAGGAGCCAAATACGGTTTCGAAGCCGGTGCCATCACGAGCAACGGTCTGTTTACCGCCGCAGGCAATTTCGGAGCCAAATCACTGATGATCTCTCCCCGTATCATGTCGTTTCTCGATACGACCAAGACATATTACGATGAAAACGGCAATCCCATACAGGATGAGGATAGCGCCTTCAAGTTTGCCAACGATATCAGCCAGCTCTTCGCCATAGGTGCGAAGATCGATCTGCTTCAGGAGGATGGCGCGGCCCATGTCCTGAGCGAACCTTCGATACTCTGTACCAACAATCAGGAGTCCGAACTCTATGTCGGAGAGACGAGATCGATACTGACGAGCAGTTCCATGGGTGACAACAAAGACGATCTCATCAGAAACAACTGGTCGAGAGAGGATATAGGATTGACTCTCAAGGTCAAGCCGAGACTATCGAGCCACAACAAAGTGGTGCTGAATATAGACGCAGTGATAGAGGATGTCGTCCCCGGTACAGGAGCCAACAACCCCCGACCCACCACCACCAAGAGAAAAGTGGCCACCAACGCTATCGTCAGGAATGGACAGACGGTCATACTCGGAGGTCTGATAAAGAATGTAGCGGGTACGGTCAACAGTAAAGTTCCCTTTTTCGGGGATATACCGGTCATAGGCAGAATATTCCAGGATGAGGGTAAAGCTCAGAGAAAAGTCGACCTGGTTATCTACCTGACTCCATATATCGTCAAAAAGAGTTCCGACCTCGAAAAACTGAGAGTCTTTCTCAGTGAACTCGAAAGTGTACAAAAGAGATATACCGATTTCGTGAAATCCCATCTCAAAGAGGGCGATGTCGGTTACGACAGGGAGCCCGGTTCGGATCTCGATGAAAGTGCCGTACACAAGAAATCGTCCGTAAGCGCATCTCCATCGTCCGGAGAGTCCGCCACCCCTCCGCCATCGTCGGGTAGCGTACGCAGAGGATCCAGCCCTATGGATATCCTCAACACAAGACCCGGAGAGTAGATATGATACGGATTCCCAGAATAGAAGGTGTCGATCTCGAACCTCTCTGGAACGAAGATATCGACCATCGTCTGGCGATGAAACATCATCTTCTCTTCGCCGTTTACGAAGGTGAAGAGTGCGCGGTTCTGCATCCGGAGCATATCTCGGACGGCCTCAACCATATGGCGAGGCTCGGGCTGGAGTATAGAATATTCGAAACCGATTTGGACAGTTACGAGAGACTTGCGAATAAATTTCTCGAACTGCAGACTGGTAGTGAATATGCGCAGATGGATACCTCTTCCGAAGAGCTTTTCGAGGCTGAATCCGATCTGCTCGAATTTATTCAGAACTCTCAAGACCTCCTTTCGGGAGAGGCTTCCGCACCGGTGATAAAACTGGTCAACTCTCTGTTTTTTCAGGCTATCAAAAAGGGAGCGAGCGATATCCATATCGAGTCACGGGAGAAGAGGGGAGAGGTGAGATTCAGAATCGACGGCGCTTTGAAAAAGCATATCGATCTGGACAAGAAGATAAACGGTCTGGTCATAAACCGTATCAAAGTCATCTCGAATCTGGATATCTCCGAAAAGAGAATACCTCAAGATGGCAGGACGCAGGTCACTATCGCGGGAAAGACCCTCGATGTGAGAGTGTCGATACTCCCCACCTACCATGGCGAGAGAGTGGTGATGAGGATATTGATGCAGAGTGAGCATATCCCTACGCTGGAGGCGTTGGGATTCGACACGGAGACTACCGAAGCCTTCTACCGTCTCCTGAACCACTCTCATGGAATGATACTCGTCACCGGCCCTACCGGTTCGGGAAAATCCACCACTCTGCACTCTTTTCTACAGCATATAGCGTCACCCGACAAAAATATAATCACCATCGAGGACCCGGTGGAGTACAATGCCGAAAATGTCAACCAGATACAGGTAAACGAAAAAGTGGGGCTCACTTTCGCTTCGGGGTTGAGGAGTATATTGAGACAGGACCCCGATGTGGTGATGGTCGGAGAGATACGGGACAACGAGACGGCACAGATAGCCATACAGGCTTCGCTGACCGGACACCTGATGCTCTCCACTCTGCATACCAACGACTCTACATCTTCTCTGACGAGAATGATGGATATGGGGATAGAAGGTTATCTCATCTCATCCACCCTCTTGGGTGTATTGGCTCAAAGGCTCGTCAGAAAACTCTGTCCCTCGTGTAAAAAGGCGGTGATATTGGACAGGGAAAAATTCCGTCTCGCCGGATTGAGCTACGACCATACATATTATGAGGCTTCCGGATGTCCCGAGTGTGACTTTACCGGATATAGGGGCAGAGGTGCGGTCGGTGAACTCTTTATCATAGACGATTCTGTCAAAGATATGATGCACAAGGGATTCAACGATCACGAGATAAGAGAGAAGCTCAAAAGAGAGGGTATGATGACCATATCCGACAGACTCAGAACGATGCTCGAAAGGGGTGAGACCAGTTACGAAGAGGCCCTTCGCGTCGGCCTTATGGATGGATAGAGTATGAGACTGCGGGCCGGATTCACCCTCATAGAGGTGCTTGTCTCCGTGGCTCTACTCTCCCTTATATTGACGGGACTGTACTCTATGCTCGAGAGACAGAGAGCGAGTAACAGGATGTTGGCCCGACATCTCGAAGATGCCTCCACGAGAGACCGTACCATGCGACTGCTATATCTCGATATCCTTTCGAGTGACGGCAATATCACTCTCGGCAGTGATGAATTCTCCCATATATGTATCCACTCCACATCGAACTCCGTCTATGGGGCGGGAGAGGTCTCCGTATGCTGGTTCGTCGAGAGAGAGAATCGTACGCTCGTCAGACTCGAAGGCTCCAACCTGAAGTTGCCTCTGCACTACGATGACAGATTTCATTCCGACAGCCTATTCGAAGAGACGGAATATTTCGATATCTACCGCTCTAAAGACTCGTATCTGATAGTGGCCGGCGAAAAGGGAAAAGAGCCGTATGCCTTTGCCGTCAGAGGTATCGTAAAACCGATAGCCGACAAAAAGAAGAAGAAGATGAAAAAGAGACAAAAACTGAAAAAAAGAGAGGTGAATCCTGCCGACGGTTCGAATAGGGATTAGAGTGGTGATGGACAATCTTTTCGGATATCGATCAGTTTGGTGAATAGGAGAGATGGAATGAGAGAGTTGTATGAAAAAGTGGGCCTTTTCTATCTGGGAAGGTATGTCGAGCCGGAGGAGGATAGCTCCTCACAGGAGCCTGCTCTCCTGAAGAGCGCCGATTTGACCACTCATGCCGTGATTATAGGTATGACAGGCAGTGGAAAGAGCGGTCTGGGTATAGCCCTCATAGAGGAGGCGGCTATCGACAATATCCCCTCCATCGTGATAGACCCGAAAGGGGATATGGGAAATCTCTGTCTGGTCGATTCATCTTTTTCGGTAGAGAAATTCGCACGATGGACCGAGAGTGAAGCCAGAAGTGCAGGAGTCGATCCCCTCGAGTACGCGAAATCCGAAGCGGAAAAGTGGAGAGAGGGGTTGAACAGATGGGATCAGGATGCCCAAAGGGTGGCGAGATACGAGAGTGTCGAAAAGGTACTCTACACACCGGGAAGCTCTATCGGGGTTTCGATAGATATCACGGATACCCTGTCACTGCCACCGTCGAAGGTACTCGAAGACGAAGATCTCTTCTCGTCATATCTCGGAGCGTCGGTATCCGGTATCCTCTCTCTCGCCGGAGATTTCGACGAAGGGGGCAGAGAGTATCTGCTTTGTGCCCATATCGTGATGAGAGCGTGGATGGATGGCAGGGGAATCACTCTCGAAGAGATGGTCTCTTCGGTACTCAAACCCCCTTTCAGAAAGATAGGTGTGATGCCTCTGGATAGTTTCTATCCCGAAAAGGATAGATTCGAGCTCGCTTCGGCCCTCAATGGCGTAATAGCGTCACCGAAATATCTTTCATGGATGAGAGGAGAGCCTCTCGATATGGAAAAGATGCTGTACGACGAGAATGGAAAAGCCAGAATATCTATCTTCAACATATCCCAACTCGACGATAGGGAGAGGATGTTTTTCGTCACCACTCTGCTGAATAGATATACGGCATGGATGAGGATGCAGTCGGGTTCGTCGAGATTGAAGAGTATCGTATATATGGACGAGATATATGGATATTTTCCACCGGTGGGCAATCCTCCATCCAAGACCCCTATGCTCACGCTTCTCAAACAGGCCAGAGCGTATGGGACCGGAGTGATACTCTCCACCCAAAATCCTGTGGACCTGGATTATAGGGGATTGTCCAATATAGGTACATGGTTTCTGGGAAGGCTCCAGACGGCACAGGACCTCAAACGCGTATCCAGCGGACTCGAAAGTGCAGGAGGAGACGCCAGAGAGATAGGAGAGATCGAATCTATGCTCTCATCTATGCCTTCGAGAAGATTTCTGCTCAGAAGTACCAGAAGGGACTCTCTCGATCTGTTCGATACGAGATGGGTGATGAGCTATCTCAAGGGGCCTCTGGATAGAGATGAGATATCGGAACTAAAAAGCGAAGAGCACCACTATCGGGATGATTTAGAACCGGCAAAACCTATATCTCTCACGGATGGAGAGTATCTACCCACCATCCCGTCTCTTCAGGGAGTGATACAGCGGTTCGAGAGAGATATATCCGGAACGGGAAAATTCATACCACAGCTATGTGCATCCGCCACCGTACATTTCACGGACTCCAGGAGAGGAATCGATATGCGCGAAAATGTTCTCCTCTCTCTCGATATAGCCTCCATGCAGTCGCTATCGTGGGACGAGTCCGAAGAGTCGGATGAGTTCACATATCTGGGAACGAAACCGCCGGCGAATGGCCGGTATAGAATCCTACCTCGTTTCGTGGAGTCCGATAGGGGGCTGAAGGCGGCTTCGAGGGAGCTCGTGGGGTATCTCTATCACAATCGCCGTCTGAAACTCTACAGATGTAAATCTCCCAAACTCGAATCCACCCCCGGCGAGAGCGAGTCCCGATTCAGAGCGAGAGTTTCCGATGAATTGGCGGAGAAAAAGGCAGAGGCTCTGACGAAGCTCGAAGAGAGATACAGAAAGAAAGAGGAGCTTCTCAGAGAGAGGATATCCAGAGCCATGGAGAGAGTGGAGAAAGAGGAGTCCGATAGAGTCGGATCCGTATTGGATGCCGGCATATCTCTCATAGGGGCGATATTCGGCGGTGGCAGAGGCGCATCTATCGGTACCACCATCAGAAGAGGCGGAAAGATTCTGAAAGAGAGCGGTGATCTCACGAGAGCCAGAAAGAGAGTCGAGGAGCTGAAAGAGAAGCTGGACGATCTGATAGAGGAGCTTTCGGAAAAGATAGAGGAGCTTGACGATAAATATTCGATAGATCGTTATGAAATCGAGGAGTTTTTCATCCGTCCGAGGAAAGGGGATATATCCATCGACGAGATGGCGATAGTGTGGCGTGTCGAGTATACCGGCGATACGAGAGACGATTCACCGATTCACGGAGGTCGATGAGTATATGGAGTCCGGGAAGTTCGAAGATCTTCTGAATGGCTACGGAGCCGAAAAGATTCCGGTACTCTTCATCGTATCGTACGACCTCGAGGATTTCCATCTGATACCACTGGATAGTGTGCCGAAGGATATACGATGGTCCATAGGCTCCGTGAAAGATGATGGAAAGGACTCCTCCACCAGGCATATGGAGAGCCCTGAGTATAGTTTCGAGTCGGTTGAGTATGCGGAGTATCTCCCCGCTTTCGAGAGGGTGATAGAGGAGATACGGAGAGGAAATACCTATCTGCTCAATCTCACCTTCTCATCACGATTTTTTTGCGATATGGATCTGATGGAGATATATCGCAGGAGCGACGCTCTTTTCAAACTATACTTCAAAGATCGCTTCGTCTGTTTTTCTCCCGAGAGATTCGTCGATATAGACAGTGACGGAAAGATACGCACCTATCCCATGAAGGGCACGATAGACGCTTCCATACCCGATGCGGGAGAGAAGATACTCTCCGACCCGAAAGAGACGGCGGAGCATATCATGATAGTGGATCTTCTGAGAAACGATCTAAACAGAGTGGCGAGAGGAGTCCGTGTAGAGAGATTTCGATATCTCCAGAAGATAAAAGCCGGCGAGAGGGAACTGTTGCAGGTGAGTTCACGCATATGCGGAGATCTCGGAGAGGGGTGGAACTCCAGACTCGGAACGATCATATCCCGCCTCCTGCCCGCCGGCAGTATCACCGGCACTCCCAAGAGAAGTACGGTGGATATCATAGATGAGGTGGAGAGCCATGAGAGAGGGTTTTTCAGCGGTGTTTTCGGTATATTCGATGGAGAGAGGGTCGATAGTGCGGTCATGATTCGCTTCATAGAGAAGGGCGAAGATGGATTGATATACAAAAGCGGAGGCGGAATCACGATAGATTCCGATCCATATTCCGAATATATGGAGATGAGGGAGAAGATATATGTCCCTTTTCTTTGAGACTCTCAAGGTACAGGGAGGGATCGTTTTCAATATTCGGAAACATATCGAAAGGATGGATAGAACAGTCCGTTCCCACTATGGCGTATCGTGCAGAGTCGATCTGGAAAGTCTGAAACTCCCCACGGACGACAGGGTCTATCGATGCAGAGTCGTCTATGACATAGAGATGGAGAGTGTCGTTTTTATGGAGTATACTCCCCGCAAAATGGAGAGTTTCAGAGTGGTCGAGAGCGATATTTCGTATCGATACAAATATACGGATCGATCAGGTATCGACGAATTGTTCGGGATGAGAGGTCGGGCGGACGATATTTTGATAGCGAATCCGCGAGGATTGTTGAGAGACAGTTCGGTAGCCAATATAGCTCTCCTTATGGACGATGGTGTCTGGTATACACCTCGTGAGCCTCTGCTACCGGGTACGATGAGAGCCCTGATGATGGAAAAGGGTACGATCGTGCCCGCGGACCTCTATGTGAGCGATCTCGAGTCGGCACACGGTATGGCTCTCATGAACGCTCTTATCGGATTCAGAAAGATAGAGGAGCCCCGACTCCTCCTCTCGTAGAGCGGGTCGGGAAGATGGAGACTGCGAGTGTCAACAGCTGATATGCTGTACGGCTATATTCTGAGCCGCCTGTATGATAGGATACGATGTCGGTCCGGATGTGAGTAGAGGATGGGTGGCGACCTGTAGATTCAGCAGGTCGTAAACAGTCATTCTCTTTTCGATGATGACTCCGAGGATATTGATCATCTCTCCCGTATCTATCCCACCTATCACCTGAGCGCCTATCACTATTCCGCTATTCGCCATAGCTACGAGTCGTACAGCCTGTTTATGGTTGTTCGGCAGTTTCGAAGGGTGTTTGCCATCCACTATCACCGTGGCGCTGACGGTATTTATCTCCTCTTTCGCCGCATCCTCTTCGGTGATACCGGCAGAGCCGAAGCAGGTATTTCCAAGTACGGTAGAGAATACATCTATCGTACCGGAGAAAGATTTTACGATATTTATCTTGTAGAGGTTGGCGGCCGCCACTCTCGCTTCGGCGGTAGCGGTGGAGGCGAGCATGATGGGTACGGTTCTTTTCGTGAGAAAGTGTCTCTTCTCGGCACAATCTCCTATGGCGAATACATCGGGTTGGGATGTTCTCATATACTCGTCGACATATATCGTATTTCCCGTCCTCATACTCAATCCGCTCTTTTTAGCCAATTCTGTCTGGGGTCTGTATCCGGTGGCGAGTACGACACCGTCGCATTCGATCTTTTCGCCATCGGTAAATTCGACTCCACACGCTCTGCCGTTTTCGTCGACGATGATTCTCTTCGTCCTCTTGTCCTTGTGGAAAGAGACACTGTCGTGGAGCATCTGAGTCTCCATATATTCCGAAAGTTCGGGATCGAAGGCGTGTTTGAGCAGTCTGCTTCCCACGAGATGGACTTTTTTGCCCTTTTCAGCCAACTCACCCGCTATCTCGACACCTATGAAGCCCGTTCCTATGACGGCTATTTCGGACATATTTTCGATTTTGCCATGCATTTCGAGTATGTAATCGGGATTTTTCGGTACGAAAAACACCCCTTCGGCATCGAAATTTTCTATCGCCGGTTCTCTGGGTACGGAACCGGTGGCCAGAATGAGTTTCTCGTATCCATACTCCTCTCCGCCTTTCCCGATGGCGATTCTCCTTTCGAAGTCCAGCTCCACGATTTCGTCTTCGTGTAGCTCGACTCCCATCTTTTCCGCCATCTCACCGCACGGTATCATATCGTCATGGGGTGAATCGAGCATATTCCCGAATACATACGGTATTCCGCACGGAACGAGAGACTTTTCGAACTTTTTGACCACTATCACCTTCTTGTCCGGATAGTACTGTCTGGATGTAGCGGAGGCTACCATTCCCGCTGGTCCTCCACCTATGATGAGGATATCGGCGTTTTTCATTCTTTTCTCCTTGCAATCTCTTGAATGATGTATTGTATCATAGGTTGGTTATAGATATCGCCGTCCATCTGCGGTATAACCATCTGACTAAACCGTACCGTATCTTATATGCGTTAAGATTCGTATATACAATTCAATGCAAGGATATGGATGGACACATCTCTATTGCTATCGTCAGCCATGGTGGCCGTATTGGTGATACTGCTTCCGACACTATTCCATCTGACACGCTATCTGGGCGCTTCCGCCGACAATCCACGAAAGAACGAAGTCTATGAGAGCGGTATTCGCAAGACCGTGGGAGACTCTTTCGAGAGGATAGATGTGAGATATCTTGTCGTCGGACTCGTATTTATCGTATTCGATGTCGAAGTACTCTATCTCTTTCCGTGGGCAGTCGGGTTGAGAGATTTGGGAGTGTCTGCTCTCGTCGAGATGTTCATCTTCCTCGCTCTGCTTGGAGGTGGACTCCTCTATATATTCAAATCCGGAGTATTGAGATGGACCTGAGCGGATATATGGACCCCGAAGAGCATCTGCTCGGCGAGTCGATCATCACCACGAGGGTCGAAGCCGTGATAGATTGGGGGAGACAATCCTCTCTATGGCCGTTCGTATTCGGAACCGCATGTTGCGCCATAGAGTTCATGGCTACTGCCGCGAGCAGATACGATATCGCCCGTTTCGGTGCCGAGGTACTCAGATTTTCACCCAGACAGGCGGACCTGCTCGTCGTGGCCGGAACCGTCAGTATGAAACAGGCTCCCATTCTCAAGCAGATATACGATCAGATGCCGGAGCCCAGATGGGTGGTCAGTATGGGGGCGTGTGCCTCTTCCGGCGGATTCTACGACAACTATACCACCCTTCAGGGGATAGACGAGATCGTACCTGTGGATGTATATGTGGCCGGCTGTCCTCCCCGTCCGGAAGCTCTGCTCGATGCGATATTGAAGATACAGGAGATCATGCACGCAGAGCCATCTCTGAAACCGAGGAATCCTGATTTCAAAGGAGTCTACGATGGGTGAGAAGAGCGTGGTGGCCGATCCGGCATATCTGCTCGAGAGCATACCGGGCGCATCGGTCGAAGGTATCGATTCGGGGGTACCGATGGTGAGACTCGATGCGAACGATATCGTGGAGGCCGTAGGACTCCTCAAAGATTCCGGCTACGACATGATTCTCGATATAACCGCAGTGGATACGATGGGACTCGCGGGCGACCATCCTCTCAGATTCTACCTCGTATATCTCTTCAGGCATAGAGATTTCGTCCATACCGCAGGATTGAAGCTCTATATCGGTTCCGACGATTGCGAAGTCGATTCGATAAGCGGCCTCTATCTCGGGGCGGATTGGCTCGAAAGAGAGGTATGGGATATGTTCGGTATCCGCTTCAGAGGTCATCCGAGAATGAAGAGGATACTCAACCATCTCGATTTCGACGGTCATCCTCTGAGAAAGGATTATCCTATCGGGAGACGGCAGATATGTACCGAAGCTCAGAGTATGGAGGATGAGATACTTCCCGCGATAGAGAAGGCAGGATACAGTCTGGAAGATGATGGCCTTATGGTCCTGAATCTCGGCCCCTCCCATCCCGCGAGTCATGGAACCATCAGGACGATAGTGGCGCTCGACGGAGAGAGAATCGTCGCTTCTGCGAGTGAGATCGGATATCTGCATAGGGGATTCGAAAAGAGCTGCGAACACCACACATACAACCAGATAGTGCCATATACGGATAGATTGAACTACTGTTCGGCTCTGATGAACAATATAGCTTTCGCCAAGAGTGTAGAGGAGATGCTCGGTATCGAACTTCCCGACAGAGCCGTATTCATCAGAGTGATTCTGGCCGAACTCTCCAGAATCATCGACCATCTCGTATGTCTCGCTGCCGGATTGCTCGATATGGGGGCTCAGACGAACTACTGGTATCTATTTAACCCCAGAAACGACGCGTACGATTTTCTGAGCAGATTGACGGGTGCGAGATTGACGAACAGTTTCATGAGAATAGGGGGGATGGCCCACGATCTCTACGATGGATGGGAAGACGATCTCGTCGCCATATTGCGTAAAGTGCGCAAAGGTGTAGACGATACGATGAAGATGATATACGGCAACAGGATATTCGTCGATAGAGTCAGGGATATCTCCCCGGTCGATGCCGAGGAGGCTCTCTCACGGGGTTTCACCGGTCCAAATCTGAGAGCGTCGGGAGTGGAGTACGATCTTCGTTTCGCATCTCCGTACTACTATTACGACTCGTTCGATTTCGATATGGTCGTAGGGAGTGTGGGTGATACCTACGACAGACTCATGGTGAGATTCGAGGAGATACGGCAATCTTCCAAAATAGTCGAGCAGGCTCTGAAATCGATGCCCGACGGCCCTGTCGGGATAGATGACCGACGCATCGTTCTACCTCCCAAAGATGAGGTTTACGATACTATCGAAGGTACGATAAACCACTTCAAACTCATTATGGAGGGTGTGAAAGTGCCGGCCGGAGAGTATTATGGAGCTTTCGAGGCCGCCAATGGAGAGTTGGGCTTCTATATAGTGAGCGACGGTAGCGGAAAACCGTGGAGAGTCAAGGTGAGAGCCCCGAGTTTTCTCCATATGCAGGCCTATCCCGATATGGTGACGGGGTATCAGGTGGCCGATGCGATAATGACACTCGGAAGTCTCAATATCATAGCGGGGGAGATGGATAGATGATATCGTATCGTTCACTCTATGTCATCGTTGTTTGCAGAGAAAGTGAGGAGGCGTGATGGGCTACACTCTGGACCCGGAGATTCTCGAGAGACTCGAAGAGTTGGAGAAGAGATATCCCTCGAGAGAGGCTCTGATGCTCCCCGCCCTGTGGGAGGTGATGGATAAAGAGGGGTATATATCGTCCGAAGCCATGGAGGCGGTGGCCGATTTTCTGAAAGTCCCTCTATCCAAAGTCTACGGTGTGGTCTCATTCTACTCCATGTTCCATACCGAAAAGGAGGGGAGATATCGCATCCGTATTTGCGGTACTCTTTCATGCGAGCTATGTGGAGCGTCCGAGATTCTCTCGATGCTGATGGATAGATTGGCTATAGGGGTGGGTGAGACGACATCGGATGGCAAAATCACTCTCGAAGAGGTTGAATGCCTCGGTAGCTGTTCCACCGCACCGGTGATGATGGTCGATGAGACTCTACATGAAAAGCTCACTCCCGAGCGTCTCGAAGAGATATTGGAGGAGTTGAAGTGAGCCTATCGTCGGAGGTGTATATATGAGAGATGTGAAGATCGTCAGTGCGAGATTCGATATCGATGGGATGTATAGGCTCGATACGGCTCTGAAAGAGGGGGCGTACTCCACTCTCGAAAAAGCTTTTTCCATGAGTGGAAGAGAGATAGTGGATATGGTTCACAGGAGCGGTCTCAGAGGCAAAGGGGGCGGTGGGGCTCCTGCGGCTCCGAAATGGAGACTCGTCGCCGATGACGAGTCCGGTCTCGATTCGGTCGTGGTGATAAACTGTGACGAGAGTGAGCCTGGGACATTCAAGGATAGACAGATTATCTCCAAAGACCCCCACCTACTGATAGAGGGGATACTGCTGACGAGTTATGCGGTAGGGGCGCATGATGCCTATATCTATATCAGAGGGGAGTATCGTCCATTCGAAAAGATACTCCGAAGAGCGATAGATGAAGCCTATGAAGCGGGTATCCTCGGTGAGAGCGTATCCGGAAGCGGATATAGGGTGGATATCACCGTCCATCGCGGAGCGGGTGCTTATATATGTGGTGAGAAGTCGGCTCTTCTGGAGTCTCTCGAAGGCAAGAGGGGCCATCCCCGTCTCAAACCTCACGCCAGAGAGCCTGAATGGTACTTCGGCCGTCCCACTCTGGTGAACAATGTAGAGACTATCGCCACGGTTCCCTATATCGTCGCCAACGGTCCCGAAGCGTATAGGGGATATGGTACGCCGGAGAGTCCGGGTACCCTCCTCTTCGGGATGAGTGGGCATATCGAGAGGCCCGGAATATACGAAGCGGAGTTCGGAGTTTCGATGATGGAGTATATAGAGCGTTACGGCGGAGGCGTCAGAGGAAAAGCCGGATTGAAAGCGGTCATACCCGGAGGCGCTTCGACACCCGTGTTGACCGCGGACGAAGTGAAAGAGGCGCGTCTGGACTATGAGAGTATGAGGGCTCTCGGTTCCTCTCTGGGGACAGGCGGTATGATAGTGATGGATGAGAGTGTGGATATGGTTGGTGTACTCGAAAATCTGCTCGGTTTCTACAGGTACGAGTCGTGCGGTCAGTGTACGCCATGCAGAGAGGGGACGGGATGGAGTGACCGAATCGTCTCCTCCATACTCTCGGGAGAGGACGATATGGGAGGTATCGACAAGTTGATGGAGTTGGCCGATACGATGAATGGAAAGACTATCTGCGTATTCGCCCCCGCAGTAGCCGGTGTGATAAAAGCGTTCGTCGAAAAGTTTCCCGACGAGTTTCGTGCGGGCAGGGGAGGCGGGAGATGAGCCGTATGGTCGAAATTACCGTCGACGGTATCAGGATAGAGGCTCAGGAGGGCAGGCTCCTACTGCCGGTACTTTTGGAAAACGGTTTTGGAGTTCCATATTTCTGTTATCACGAAGCGTTGGGCCCCGATGGTAATTGTCGTATGTGTATGGTGGAGATAGAGGGTAGCAAGAGACCGCAGATATCGTGCGATACATTTGTCTCCGAAGGTATGGAGGTGAGAACGGAAGGGGAGTCGATAGAGAGTGTCAGGAGGCGCATACTCGAGCTCGAATTGATAAACCATCCCGTGGATTGTCCCGTATGCGACAAAGCCGGTGAGTGCTCTTTGCAGAACTACTATATGGAGTATGGTCTCTATGGCGGGAGAGTCGGCAGAGATGAAAAGCTACATGCCGAAAAGAGAGTGGACCTGGGCAGGGGAGTTCTCCACGACAGGGAGAGATGTGTACTGTGTCAAAGATGCGTCCGCTTTTGCCGTGATATAGTGGGCAGTGCCGAACTATGTGTCGCGGGGAGGGGTGAGAGGTCCTATATCACCACCGTGCCGGGTCGCAAACTCGAAAACGACTATGCGGTCAATATCGTCGATCTATGCCCCGTCGGAGCTCTGAGCAGTGTCGATTTCAGATTTAAAAAGAGAGTCTGGTTTCTCGAGACTACGGAGAGTGTATGTCACGGATGCGAGAGAAACTGTTCGATATATGCCGACCATGCTCAGGATTTCGACGGGGTGGAGAGGATATACCGTTTCCGTCCCAGAAGAAACGACGAAATAAACGGTCACTTCATCTGCGATGAGGGTAGATTCGGATATAGAGAGCTCGAAGAGAGGCATATGGAGAGTTGCAGAGTGGCGGGAGCCGATAGTGATGAGAAAGAGGCGGAAGCCAAAGCGCGGGAGTTGATAGAGAGAGCTTCATCCATCGTAGTGACGGCATCGGCCGATCTCTATCTCGAAGAGATGAAGGCCATATCGGAATTCGCACTGAAGATAGGAGCCTCTCTCCATATACCTCTCGATGGCTACGATGATCCCGACTTTTCTGATGAATGGCTGAAGTGCTCCTGCAGGGCCTCCAACCGCGCATCGGTTTTGGAGTCGGGAATAGATACGGCATATCCGAAGTTGACATCTTCAGACCTCCTGATCAATTTCGACCATCCGCATATCTCCTCTTCGGAAGCAAAACGGCTGGATATCGTCTCTCTCGAGATGGATGGAGGAGATGAGGCCGATGTGACTCTGCCTCTGAGTGTATGGAGCCGCAGGAGCGGAACGATGATATCTCGTGACGGGGTTAGGCAGTATTGCGGCAATATACTTCCACCAGCACGGAACGAGAGGGATATATACGGCTGGATAGATACGATATCCCGATGGAAGGATGAGTCATGAGTGGCGCGACGATATTTTTCTCTATCTTTTCATTGATTCTCGCCGCTCTCCTCGCACTCCTCACGATACCGGTGCTCGTATGGCTGGAGAGGAGAGTGTGCGCGCTGATACAGGATAGACTGGGTCCGAATAGAACGAATATATACGGTTTCAGACTCGGAGGAGTCGTTCAATCCTTCGCCGATGTCGTGAAACTGCTATTCAAAGAGGAGTACTATCCGTCCCATATCTCATATGGAAGATGGATATTCATACTCGCTCCCATAATCACCTTCGCCAGCGCTCTGTTGGCGTTTATGGTGATTCCCTTCGCGGACGATATCCGGATGGGTTCGGAGAGTTTTCCGATATGCGCTCTTCCTATAGAGTATGGGATTCTATGGTATATGGCCATATCGTCCGTAGGGGTGACCGGTATGGTACTCGGCGGATGGTTGAGCCACAACAAATATTCTCTTCTCGGAGCGCTTAGGGCCGTTTCGCAGATGATAGGATATGAACTGGCACTGGGATTGGGTATCGTCAGTATGATAGCGACATACGGGACCGTGAATCTCAATGAAATGGTGGCATGGCAGAGTACGACGGTGGCTTCCGTGATACCGGCCTGGGGTGTTCTGATACAGCCTCTGGCGGCACTCATAGTGATTACGGCTCTATTCGTAGAGACGAACAGGGCGCCTTTCAGTGTCGTCGAAGGGGAGAGCGAAATCGTCGCGGGAGTCTTCACCGAATACAGTGCCATGAAGTTCGCGATGTTTTTCATGGGTGAGTATGTAGCCATGAACGGTGCGAGCGCGATTATCGTCACCCTCTTTTTCGGTGGATATCAGCTTCCCTGGGTCTCTACGGAGTGGATGGTGGAGCATATCGTGACGGTAGCCGTACTATTCATGATAGTGATCGTTCCATTTACGAGATATTTCATATCGTGGATGAGACGCAACAACAGGGTCAGACTCACAGTCTCCACGGATGGCGGAAGGGATTTCGAAACGGCCGTACTCGAAAAGGCGATCGTCCTCTTCGCCGTCGTCGCCGAGATTCTGGCTCTCACGGTAGCCTTTCTACCGTCGGATTCGGAGTGGATTCCCATAGCTGTGGCTATCGTACAGATATTCGTATTCATCGTGAAATTGATGATTTTCAATATATTTTTCATAGTGGTGAGATGGACGCTGCCGAGATTCAGATACGATCAGATACAGATTTTGGGGTGGAAGTATCTACTGCCTCTGTCTCTGGTCAATATCTTCGTCACCGCTATCGTCGTAGTGGGGGTTTCATGATGCAAAAGAGAGTGAAGAGAGTTTCGAGAGGAGATACCGGCAAGGGCGGTTCACGCTATCTCTCCGCACTTGCCGGAGGTATGGCGGTCACCCTGGGCCATATGCTGGGAAATCTGTCAGATATAAGAAGTGTCGAGACACTGGAGTATCCCGAAGAGGAGCCCGGTGATATCACCTCCAGATACAGGGGGCTTCACAGATTGACACACAGAGAGGATGGTACGATAAGGTGTGTAGCCTGTTTCATGTGTGCCACCGCATGTCCTGCCGGGTGTATTTCGATAGAGGCGATGGAGAGAGATGACGGTATCGCCGAAAAGATGCCGGCGAAATTCCGTATCGACCTGCTGGAGTGTATCTTTTGCGGATACTGTGTCGAGGCCTGTCCATGCGACGCCATCAGGATGGATACGGGCATTTTTTCCATAATAGGAAGAGAAAGAGAGGATTTCATCATGGATAGAGACCGACTCCTGTCACACAGGGGAGCTTTCGGGGAGGAGGATAGTCGTGGTTGAAAATATCGTAACTCTACTCCTCGCACTCTTTTTGGGGATTGGATCGCTGGGCGTGGTGTTTTCCCGCCGTCCGGCATCTTCGGTAGTCTCCTTTTTCGCCGTGACTATCTCCATAGCCGGACTTTTCGCTATTTTGAATCAGACTTTTCTTTTCGTCTCACAGATAATGATCGGTGTCGGTGCGGTGGTGGTCGTGACAGCGGTGGCGGTAGCTACGGTCAATCTCGACAATAGGGGATTGCCATCAGAGAGCCGTTTTTCCATTCCGATGGTCGTCACGGCGGTTACCGCTATTCCACTCTCCATACTTCTGTATAGAAGTCTCGTCTCCACCATGGGTGACTCTTTTCCTCAGGTGGATGGTTCGTTCGGCTCCATCGAGGCGGTAGCGGAAAGGCTCTTCGGTCATTGGGCTCTGCCTTTCGAGATACTCTCCATACTGCTTTTGGCGGCTATGGCAGGGGCGGTGGCGATAGCGAGAAAGGAGAAAAAGTGATCTGGAATCCCCATTTTTTCACGGCTTTGGCCGTATTTCTGATCTATATCGGGATAGTTGGGTTGGCAGGCAGGAAAAATCTGTTCGTCATATATCTGAGTCTCGAACTGATGCTGAACGGGATCAATCTCGCCTTCGTCACACTCTCGAGAGCGAGACCGGATATGGATCCCGCGGTGATAGCTCTCCTGATGGTGGGGGTGATAGCGGCCGAAGCGGCTATCTTTCTCGCCATGATCGTACATCTGTTCGGATTGAAACGCTCCGTGAACAGTGACGACTTCAGGGAGTTGGCCGATGGGAGGTCGAGATGAGCGAAAGTACGATTTTGCCCATAGTGGCCGTTTTGCCTCTGCTTTCGGCTCTCGTGATGGGGAGTCTCCACATCTCCGGGAGTCTGAGGGGAGAGAGATTTTACGCTCTGGTCGGTACCATCGTACCGGTTCTGTCGGCTATAGTGTCGATATTTCCCATATATTCGGTACTCTCGTCTGGACGAGCCTTGGATTCCCATCTATACGAATGGGTCTCCATAGGTGATTTTACGATAGATATCTCTCTGAGACTCGATCCATTGAGCGCAGTGATGCTATTTATCGTTACATTCGTCGGGAGTGTCATACATATCTACGCTGTAGGATATATGAGGGGCGATGATGGATTCGGCAGGTTTTTTTCATACTTCAATCTCTTTTTGGGGAGTATGCTCCTGCTGATACTGGCTTCCAATCCCATTTTGATGTTCGTCGGCTGGGAGTTGGTGGGACTCTCTTCGTATCTGCTGATAGGATACTATTACGATAGCGAAGGGAGCATCGAAGCGGCCAACAAAGCTTTCGTTCTCAACAGGGTAGGGGATTTCGGACTCATGAGCGGTATAGCTCTTCTATTCGTCTCTACGCAGACGGATCGATTCTCGTTCGTGGATATAGCCGGAGGACTCGGCTCAGTCGATTCAGCGACGCTTGCGCTCATTGGCGGGCTGCTCTTTGTCGGAGCGATTGGAAAATCGGCCCAGATTCCCCTTTTCGTATGGCTCCCCGACGCTATGGCGGGGCCGACTCCCGTATCGGCTCTCATTCACGCCGCGACGATGGTCACGGCGGGAGTCTATATGGTCGCGAGATTTTCGTTTTTGTACGAAGAGATTCCATATATCGGTGAAATTATCGCTTATACGGGAGGGGTGTCGGCACTGCTCGCCGCGCTTTTCGCGTCCTATCAGACGGATATCAAGAAAATCCTCGCATACTCCACGATGTCGCAACTCGGATATATGTTCATAGGGGCGGGAGTCGGAGCCTACAGTACGGCTCTCTTCCACCTCCTTACCCACGCATTTTTCAAAGCTCTCCTTTTCATGGGTGCGGGTGCGGTCATAATCCTGTTTCACCACAGGCAGAACATATTCGAAATGGGTGGAGTCGCACGCAGAAGAGCCGATATCGCCATTCCCATGCTCGTGGGCGGATTGGCGATTAGCGGTATTCCGCCATTTGCCGGATTTTTCAGCAAAGATGCCATCTTGGTACACACTTTCGCTTCCGGACACTATCTACTGTGGGGTATCGCCATGGTGGGAGCCTTTTTGACGGCATACTATATCTTCCGTCTCTATTTCGTCGTATTTACCGCTTCGGGAGACGATACCGGCGAAGAGTCGCTGGCGGAGATTCCATCTACGATGATATGGACTCTCTATATTCTGGCTATCGGTACGGTCGTCGTGGGATTCGCCGGTGTTCCGGAAGCTTTCGGTGGAGATTTCGTGATAGGAGATTTACTCTCTCTGCCCGATAGAGTCGTAGCCATAAGCCACACTCTCGAATGGACTCTCACACTCATGGGTCTCTGTGTCTCCGTATGCGGTATAGCGTTGGCGTATCTGATTTTCGTGCGAAAAAGTATAAAGGAGCGAAATGGAGAAGCTATATATGCACAGCCTCTCTACGAAGCTCTCTATATAGACCGGCTCTATCGAACGGTTTTCGTGGATGGTCTGCGCAGAGTGAGCGGATGGTGTGCCAAAGTGGTGGACGATACCCTGATAGACGGTGCCATCATGGCCGTGGTGCGGGGGTATGGACGCGCTGGCGATGTGATGGCGGGTCTGCAAAACGGTTCGGTGGGAAGATATGCCATCTATATGCTGACGGCCATATCCCTGGCGTCCCTATATATTTTGAACAGGACCGGTAACTGACTATGGAGAAGATTCTTACATATATCATCTTTCTGCCGGCGGTGTCCGCTTTGGTTATGGCATTTTCGGGTGTATCATTTCGTACTCTGAGAATCGGTTCGATTCTATCCTCGATAGCGGTACTCTTCCTGAGTATGTTCATTCTGCTCTCCTACGATACGGAGATGGGGGGTATGCAGTTCGTCAGGAGTCTGCCGTGGATATCGAGCTACGGTATATCGTATAGCGTTGGAGTAGATATCGTATCTCTCGTCATAGTGAGTATGACCGCCCTGCTGATGCCTCTACTGCATATCTATATGTGGAATTACGAAAAAAAGGGGTACTGGTACAGTATGCTGATGCTCCATACCGGAGTCACCGGAGCGGTATTGGCGCAGGACCTTCTGCTATTCTATCTCTTTTGGGAGACGATGCTGGTACCTATTTTCGTGATGATAGGAAAGTATGGCCACGATATGAACCGCTACAATGCCATGAAGATATTTCTCATGACCGTGTTGGGCTCTATGGCCATGCTCTTTTCGATACTCTATCTCGGTTTCGAACATTTCGACCGCTTTTCGAAGTGGAGTTTCTCTCTCCACGACCTCTCCCGTATCCCGTTCGACCCGCAGACATCCCTATGGCTTACGGCCGGTTTTCTGCTGGCTTTCGTCATCAAGATACCTCTGCCCGGATTCCATACATGGATGGCACCCGCATATGGTTCCGCCCCCACCCCGGCACTTGTGATACTATCTTCGATTATGGCGAAACTGGGAGTTTACGGTATCTGGAGATTCGGATATGGACTCTTCGGGGATACGATTCACCATTATGAAAAATGGATTCTGGCTCTATCCGTCATCGGAATGGTCTATTATGCCGTGAGAGCGGTTGGAGAGGAGAATCTCAGGAGAATGTTCGCATTCTCTTCCGGTTCGCACCTCTCTCTGACGGCTATGGGTATAGTGCTGGGAAATATCTACGCATGGAGTGGAAGTCTCTTTTTCATAGCGTCTCACGCCATCTCTTCGGCATCTCTGTTTTTGATGACAGGTATGCTGTACCGAAGGACCGGGAGTGTGAAGATATCCGATTTGGGTGGTATAGCTTCGAAAGCTCCTCTTTTCGCTCTCTTTTTCGTCTTTTTCGCCCTCGCTACGGTGGGTGTGCCGGGGACGGCGGGATTCGCCGGTGAGCTGATGATAATAATAGGAGCTTTCAAAGAGAGTTTCGTGAGCGGTTTCGCGGCATCGGTCACTATGCTCACCGCGATGATATTCATCTTCACCATGCTCAGGAGAGTCATATACTCCACAGATGGTGAAGCGGTGGGAGAGTTCTACGATCTCAAATATGCGGAGATGGCGATATTGATACCTCTGGCTCTACTGCTGTTGGTCGGAGGGGTGGCACCGTCGCTGTTCATGGACCACTTCCAGACGGCTTTGGTTTCCATCCCCGGTTTCAAGGGAGGTTTGTGATGAGTACGGCTATTTCGGCTATATTTCCCATGATGGTGGTGGCTCTGGGAGCTCTGTGCATATTGATACTTTCGGTTTTTCGTGGTTATGGCGTTCACACGCTCATGAGGCTCTCCATAGCTTTTCTATCCGTCGCTTTCATATCGGAAGTGGGAAGTTTCGCTTCGCATCCTCCGCACTTTTTGATGGAGAATATGCTTGGAAAAGTCTTTGTGATAGACGACTTTTCGATACTCTTCGATCTGATGTTTCTTCTGGGAGCCATCGTGACATTGACGATCAATGGAAACTATCTCGATAGGAGAAGATATTTCAATGCGGAGTTCTTCGCTCTGTTTCTCTTTTCCGTATTCGGTATGATGGCTATGGTCCATTCGAACGATCTCGTGACGGCTTTCATATCTCTCGAGATCACTTCGGTGACGCTGTACGCTCTCGTAGGGTATCACAAAAACCATACGGTGAGTGCCGAGGCTATGATGAAATATATGATTCTCGGGGCTTTCGCCGGTGTGCTATTCATGCTGGGTACGGTGATCGTATATGGAGTGACGGGAAGCACATCTATCCCGGAGATAGCCCTCTACGCGTCGAAAGTCGATGGATTCGAACCAGCCCTCGCGACAGGGGCGCTCTTTTTGGCGGTGACGATACTCTTCAAGATAGGCGCGGTTCCGTTTCACGCCTGGGTTTCGGATGTCTATCAAGGCTCCCCCTTTCCGGTCACGATGCATATGGCCTCCACATTCAAAGTGGCGGTATTCGCTCTGGCTATCAGAATGGGAGGTCTCTTCTTTTCGGATACCGTTTTCGCGGATGGAGTGCTACTCACACCGGTCGTCGTGATGACACTCGTGGGTGGCTCCCTGCTGGCCCTTTCGCAGGATATTCTGAAAAGAGTCTTGGCGGCATCCTCCATCGTGCATGGGGGGTATATGCTGATAGCCTTTTCCTGTATAGGGTTCGAATCCTCTCTGGCATCTTCGGCGATAATGTTCTATCTGTTGAGTTACTTTATCAGTTCAGCGGGAGCTTTCGGTATCCTCAGCTATCTCTCCCTGAATGCGGGAAAGAGTCTCAGGTACGAGGATTTCAGGGGATTGGCATATAGCAGGCCTTGGTTGGCGGCCATGATGGCGATATTCATGTTTTCACTCTCCGGTTTTCCGGCGACGATCGGCTTTCTCGGAAAATTCTATATATTCACATCCGCTATCGAAGCTCATCGATTCGTACTCGCGGGAGTGGGAATAGCTACGGCTTTCGTATCGGTATATTACTATTTCAGGCTCATAGCCGAGATGTACTTCTATGAAGCTTCCGGAGATACGGGATTCGGTGCACCCGAATTCGATACCAGTATCCTATTCATAGCCTTCATGGCTCTGATGGCGATCTGGGGAGGAGTGGGTACGGGATTGATACCCATGGTTCCGGGTGCCGACGGATTGATAGAGATGGCGAAGTTGGCTATGGAGTCTATCTCTCTGTGAAAGGGAGGTTCTCACTCCTGAGAGGAATGGGTATCGTCCATCTTCCGATGGTGGCTGAAGGGATGGAATATACCGTTATCGGAGGTCAAAAAGAGGGGAGAGCGGTTTCGGTCGTCTCCCGTTCTCTATCTCTCTTCTATCTATCGTAGATGCGCTATCGTCATCTTTCGAGGATCTCTCCAAGCTCTTTTTCGTTTTGGGCGTACTCTATATCAACCACTCTGTTCTCTTTTATGTTCATTATGACGATTTTATCCGTATTTTGATCCTCTTTGAGCCTTTTCGCCATATCTTTGTCGTATATCAGAAGTATCGTATATGAACTTTTCCTGAAATCGGGCAGAGCGAATGTATTGACTATCACCGTAGGCATACCGCTGATATCGGCGATCGCGACGGTCTTTCTATCCGATAGGAAACCCTTCGGTTTGTCGGACATGTAGCTTTTGAATGTATGTCCAGTCTGTTTTGTAAAGACGAATATCAATCTTTCGGTATCCTTCGAGAGGGTGTGTGGTTTTCCGAACTGGTCCGGTAGTACGAAAGAGATGGTCGAGTCTTCTCCGAACGGTTTGGATTCAGGCTCTATCGTCAGAGAGAACTTGGATGGGTCGTATGTGCTTTTGCCGTTTACGACAAAAAGTACCGCTATACCGATTACGGCCAATGAAAGGATTCCGAGAATCAGCTTTTTCATTTATTTATTCTCCTTTTGGTTTCGTTTCGTCTATTTGTACCCGTTAATCGCTTTTATCGATATTTGAAAAACAGAATGACGATATTATTAATATATTTTTAAGCTTTATCCCACTTTTCGACGATTCGTATCCATATATCTTCGAAATTTTCAGCTTCGGCGAAACAGCTCTCTTTCCCGCATAGAGTGTATTTTTCATCACCGTTTACGGAAAACTCCAGCCATGGTACGGGGGAGAGGTCTCTATATCCGATATATGGATGAAGCTTTTCGTACTTCGACGCCACCACGAACCTCTCACCTCTGTCTCTGAGTGCCGACGATGTCATCATAGCGCGCTGTATCGGCCGTCTGGTCAATTCGTACGATGAGACTTCGAGGCTTTTGAATACGAATTTGCCGTATACAGGGTCGGAGAGTGTCTGGATATCCTGAAGCAGCGTCACAATGACGGCTACCGGCGATGGTACTCCCCTGTCGAGATCGTCGGCGAATATCCCGAACTCTCCATCCGAGATGCGCCATCTGCCTCCGGCATAGAACCTCCTGATAGCTTCGTTGGCGGTTTCGACCGCTCTGTCGAGATACTCTTCGTCGAGTGTGGATCGATACGCTTCTACAAATGCCAGACCGAGCCAACCGTAATCCTCGAGATATGATTCGCCTTTTGGCTCTTCGCCTCTGATACCGCTGTGGTAGAGTCTGCCGTTGGGCTTCAGCAGTTTCAAAAGAGCGTCGAGGCTCTCGATCGCTTTTGTCAGATATCGGGTTTCGACTCTTCCCGCTTTGAAGAGAGCTTTGATCGCCATGGCGTTTACGGAGCATATGACTTTGTCGTCTATACGGGGGGGCTCTCTCCCCTCTCTCGACGATGATAGAACTTCCAGAGCGTGAGTGAGATTTTTCAGTTTCGTACGGTCGTCGACTCTGGCTATGCAGAGACCCGAAAAGTTGCCTTCCGGTGTGATGGAGAGAGATTTCGCACTCTCGACGGGGTTTTCGACTCCCGAATTTTCGAACGCCTCGAGAGTCTCTTCGTAGTCGTACAGATAGTATCCACCCTCTCTATCCGAACTGTCGGCATCCGATGCCGAAGAGAACAGATTCTCCTCCATCATCTTCCCGATGAGAAAATCGAGAGTCTGGAAAGCTATATCTCTATACTCTCCACTCTTCGTCGCGTGGTAGATATCCAACAGCACATCGGCCATCAGAGCATTGTCGTATGTCATCTTTTCAAAGTGCGGAACCAGCCAGTCGTCATCCGTACTGTAGCGGCAAAATCCCCCTTCGACGATATCGTAAAATCCGCCTCTGCACATCTTTCGCACACTATCGGTCACGATGGAGAGAAGTTCATCGTCTCCGCTGATTCGATACAGAGTCAGGGCGAGAGAGAGTGTGGAGCTTCTGGGAAATTTCGGTGCGCTGCCGAAACCTCCTCCGTTACGGTCGTAGGTACTCTTTATCTGCGATATGGCCGTGGTCTCGAGTCTCTCGTCTATCACCGTCGCCTCTATCTCTCTGGCGGGTAGGAGGAATTTCAATACCTCCATCCCCTTTTTCAGCATGCTCTCCCTCTCCTTTTCGTATCTGGTCGAGATGAGTTCGAGCAGTTTCGTCAACGGTAGCATCCCGTAGGCTTCGTCCGCCGGTATATATGTGGCCGAATAGAGCGGTATCTTGTCGTGAGTGATGAAAATCGTCAGAGGCCACCCGCCGGACCTGCCGTTCATGGTGGTGAATATCTCCTGGAAATAGGCGTCTATATCGGGTCTCTCCTCTTTGTCCACCTTGATACAGACGAACTTCTCGTTCAATATCTCCGCCGTTTTCGTATCCGAAAAAGATTCTCTCTGCATCACATGGCACCAGTGACAACTGCTGTAACCGATACTCACCATTAGCGGTTTCTCTTCCCGTTTCGCCTTTTCGAAAGCCTCGTCGCACCATGGGTACCACTCCACCGGGTCTTTCGCGTGCTCTCTCAGATATGGAGAAATCTCCTTCGCCAATCTCTCGTTCATATTTTCGATCCTCCGATACAGGGTAAACCCGCAGTTAACTATATTGGGTTATAGTTATAGCCAAATTTTTCGAATAAACAAAAGGGTAGAGAGATGTCGAATGGAGTATTCAGAATCATATATACGCTTTTGACGATAACCATAACGCTCTCCGCCGGTTTCGGTACGGGAGGCGGTTTTTCTCTGGCTGGAGGAGGTGAATTTCTGAAACCCTCCGAAGCTTTCAGAGTATCGGCGAAAATGCACCGTGATGCGATAGATGTCAATGTCTCTCTCGGTGAGAAGATACATATCTATGCCGACAAGTTGAAGTTCCGTATCGTCTCGCCCGAAAATATACCTCTCGAAGCAGATGGGCCAGAACCGGTGGAATATGGAGGCGAAAAGGTATATTATGGTGACAATATATTCCATATTCCGAAAAGAGAGTATGAGAAGGTCGCCGATGGGCCGGTAGGGCTGGAGGTCTCTCTGAGCGGATGTTCCGATGCGGGTATATGCTATCAGCCTCAAAAATACCGATTCGAACTCTCCACGAGCGGTTCGGATACGACGCTTCGCGATAGAACCGTCGATAGCGGAAACGGAGTATCCGACGGGAGTCTCGATAGAGAGGGGGATCGGAACGAGGAGAGCTTTCTATCCCGCATAGGCAGATTGTCGTCCGATGGAAACAGTGCAGGTATAGCCAAGGCTCTCGCGGATGAAGGGATACTCTTTATCCTCATACTCTTTTTCGTGGCGGGGCTTCTGCTATCTCTGACTCCATGTATTCTTCCGATGATACCGATACTCTCCTCCATCATCATCAGAGAAGCCGGCAGGAGAGAGGGTGGTGTGAGCAGATCGGAATCTTTCATCATCTCTTTGGTATATGTGGTGTCGATGTCGTTCGCATACGCCATGATCGGGGTCGTGGCCGGACTTTTGGGATTCGATCTGCAGGCACATATGAACAATCCATGGATCATCGTTCCGATGGCCATGCTCTTCGTGGCTTTGGCGATGTCTCTCTTCGGATATTTCGATCTGGCCCTTCCTGCTTCGTGGCAGAGCAGATTGAGCGGTGTCAGTGATGGAGCCAAAGGAAAGGGATTGCTCGGTACTGCGGTGATGGGGGCTCTGTCCGCTCTGATAGTGGGTACATGTACGGCTCCTGTGATAAGTGGAGCGATCATCTTCATCTCCATGACGGGAGATGCGGTACTCGGTGGAGTCTCTCTGTTCGTGATGGGTATGGGCGCCGGTATGCCTCTGCTTCTCGTGGGTATGGGGGCCGATAGACTCGTACCCCGTCCCGGCGGCTGGATGACCAGAGTCTCCCAGATATTCGGAGTCGCTATGTTGGCGATGGCCCTATATGTACTCAGGGGGATTTTGAGCGACTCTCTCTATATGATGCTCTTCTCTCTACTGGCTATAGGTTCGGCCATATATATGGGAGTCTTCGACGATAGAGACAAAAGGGTCGGGGCATACAGATTGATACAGCTTTTCGCTTTCGTTCTCCTGCTTTATGGTACGGCTCTATTCTTCGGGGCTCTCGGAGGAGCCGGGTCGGTACTCGATCCAATGTCCGTATATAGAGCCGGAGACCACTCCGTCGAACAGTATGAGAGCGGTATATCCGTACCGAAAGAGAGAAGAGTGGGATATGATTTGAAGAGATTGCAAAAGGAGATAGCTTCCGCCCACAAGCCGGTAGTCGTGGATATAGGCAAACAGAACTGTGCGGCATGTGACGAGTTGGAGAGGATTACCTTCAAAGACCCCCGTGTGGTGAAAGAGATGAAAAGATTCCGTTTCATACAGATAGACATTACCGAAAACAGCGAAGGAGATAGGGAGATACTCGAAAAATATGGGCTTTTCGGAGCTCCGAACATACTCTTTTTCGATTCGAATGGAAAAGCTCTCGAAGATAGGTTTCTCACCGGTTTCATACCTCCCGAAAAGTTCGTCTCGTATCTGAAGAGTGTGAAGTGATATGTGTATAGAACACCATCTCAGGAGTAGAAAGAGCGCATATAGAGGAGCCCTGCTGGGATTGGCTCTCGGTGATGCTCTCGGTGCGGTATACGAAGGCGGATTGCCGGAAAGGCTCCTCTGGAAGATACTCGGCAGGTCGGCGGGCGGACGCAGAAGATATACGGATGATACGCAGATGACTCTGGATATTCTGGAGTCATATATGGAGTGTGGAGATATCGATCAGGAGGATATCGCAAGAAGATTCGCTATCGGATATAGATTCGACAGAGGTTATGGTCGCTCCACTGCACATGTGCTCAAACTCATCGGAGAGGGTGTCCACTGGAGAGACGCTTCACGGAGTCTATACAGAGA